>Ga0190293_1000221_pt1 | contig 20122 bp, 10 predicted proteins | sample 48693001_MG_FD_161671 | JGI IMG/M metagenome (GOLD analysis project Ga0190293, IMG submission 161671) | Hydrothermal vent microbial mat bacterial communities from Southern Trench, Guaymas Basin, Mexico - 4869-30-0-1_MG | ecosystem: Environmental > Aquatic > Marine > Hydrothermal vents >...
AAGCTGGACTCCAGTTAATATCATCATTCTCATTAATATCTATAGCACCATTTACAGGTGATGTTAATGACGCATTACAATTTGGTAGTTGGGTAGTATCTACACAAGATACATCAAAATTCCATGGTGTAAAACCATTACTCTGACAACTAATAATCCCATCAGACTCAACAAAAACTGTAAGGGAAGTCCCCGAAGACACATACATTAAACCTGTTAAATCTCCAGCATTTCCATAAGGAGTTGCTGCATTTAAATTCGTGCCATCAGAATCTAATATAAATAATTCATCCCAAGTGTTTTCAACTTGGCCTGCAGTAAATATTATAACTAATGGTGAACCATCACTACTTGCAAAATTAAATGCCGTCACACCTTCATTCTCATTACTATCATAACAATGCACTGTATTTATAACTTCACCTATTGAACAATCTACTATTTGATTTGGATCGTTTCTTGTTGTGAAACTTTCTTCATTACATCCTGTTGCTGGTCCATTTGTATTATAAGGTACTATCGTTACATAATATGTTGTCTCATAAAGTAATGTTCCAGGATTATATGTTAAGGCTGGTCCATTATCAAAACTATCTACAACATCTGTCCCGCCTGGTGTTGTTCCTATTGAAATAGTATATCCTGTCACTATGATACTTGCTGCACTCCATGATAAAACTGTATTCTCACTTACTGCTACTGCTCCATTTAATGGATTTGTTAATGACGCATTACAATTTGGTACTGCTGAACCATCTATACAGGATACATCAAAATCTATTGGAATATAACCATTAGCATCACAACTCACTGAACCATCACTATCAATCTCAATATAAATATTACCACTTGGTGAATTCACAGAAACTCCTGTCATATCTCCTCCATTATTATCATCATACAATAATATACCTGTATTATCTATACCATCATAAATTGTAACTTGATCACAGCAAGCCTCCATTTGCCCTGCATTAAAAAATACATTTAATGGACTTCCATCTGAACTTTGAAAATTCCATGTCATGGTCTCATTATTAGTATAACAATAAACCGTGTTTACTGGAATACCTGCACCACAATCTACTGGAGCATTTGGATCAGCTCCTGTGGTAAAGGTGAATTCTACACAACCCTCTGCGTCTCCATTAGCATTAAATGGCGTAATGTTTACAAAATAAAGTGTTGAATATTCTAAGGTTGGTAAATCTAAACTTGTTGATAAACCAACTGATTGGTTATCTATAACATCTGTTCCTCCAGAGGTTGTCCCTACTGAAACTATCGTTCCTGTTGGAATCCCACTTGCTGCTGTCCATGATAAATCCGAATTAATCGAAACACCTGACTGCCCATTGGTAGGAATAAGTAAATTAACACAAGATGGTGGATCTACAACCACCTGAGTAGCACTTACATTATCTATATACGTGTAATAATCTCCAGCTGTCCAGTTAGTTTCTAATCTTAATTTAAAATTTGAACCAACAGGTAAACTTGCTGCATCAACTACAAAACTTACGTTTGTACACACATTGTTTATATCATGATTCCCATCATTAATAGTCTCTACTGTTGTCCAGCTCCCACCATCATTTGTTGAAAATTGAACTAATAATTCGCCCCAACCTGCTGGTGTGGGATTAGTAGCGGCTGACCAATCGACAATCTTATAATCGAAAGCGATAGTTAAATCTGTTCCATTGGATTGTCCAGCAATATTAAGAGATGTTAAGTGTCCCGTAGTATTAGTACTACTAAAATTACTTCGTTGTGAAAATCCATCACAAACTTCAATTACTGTTCCAAAATAATCACCTGCGTCGGATGTCCATCCTGTAGGTAATGTTAATCCAGCGTCAAAGTTTTCGGCTAAGCCTATTTGAGAATAACTAAAAAGAGTCGTAAACCCAAATACTAAAAAAAAGATAATTTTTTTCATTTTGATAAAAGTTAGTTTATAATAATTTTACTTCAAAAATGTAGATAAGAAAAAAAATACCATATACATATTATAGCACTCTTGTTCATGTAGATACTAGACTCTGGGGCGAGATTTGGGTAAGAATTGGATGTCTAATGTAGATAAAAAACTCATGTTGTATAACATTAATAAAGGTATATTTGTTAAAAAGTGGATTTTTTCCGACGAAGTGGATTTATTGAATTGCTAAACTCTTAAAAAAATATACAACTAATACTTTTAAGGTGCCGGATTAGGTATAATAGCATGAATGGAATTAATCTTTTCGATAATATCGCTATTTAAATGCACATTAATACTTGAAAGATTCTCTTTTAACTGGTCTAAACTTGTTGCTCCAATAATATTACTTGTGATAAAAGGCTGTTGATTAACAAAAGCTAAAGCCATTTGTGTTAAACTTAAATTTAGACTCTCTGCAATTCTCAAATAGTTTTTTGTTGCTTGTGTTGACTGTTCACTACTATATCTTGCGAATCTAGGAAATAATGTTAGTCTAGCATTTTTAGGACTAGCGTTTAAATATTTCCCAGAAAGCACTCCAAATCCGAGTGGGGAATACGCCAATAAGCCTATTCTTTCTCGTATAGCAATTTCTGCCATATCGCCTTCAAAAACTCTATTTAATAGTGAATATGCATTTTGTATGGTTCTTACTCTTGGCAAATTATGAGTTTTAGATTCTTCAATATAGCGCATAGTTCCCCATGCTTTTTCATTAGACACTCCAATATGGCGAATCTTTCCTTCGTTGATAATGCCTTGAAGTGTATGAAGAATTTCATTAAAATTATCATCCCATGCATCATTTGGATTATGTGCGTAGTCTCTAATACCAAACGTATTGGTCTGACGTTCTGGCCAATGCAATTGATACAAATCAATGTAATCTGTTTGCAATCGTTTTAATTCTGAATTAACTGCTTCTTTAATAGCATCTTTACTGAATCCTGTTGTACGTATATGTGCAGTATAATCTCCAGGACCTGCTATTTTTGTGCCTAATACTACCTTATCTCTATAGCCTGTTTTTTTTAACCATGTTCCTACAATCTCGCTTGTTCTTCCACTAGTACTTGCTTCGGCAGGAACAGGATACAACTCGGCGGTATCAATAAAATTCACACCTTTATCGAACGCATAATCTAATTGTGCATGACCTTCTGCTTCTGTATTTTGATTTCCCCAGGTCATTGTTCCTAAACAAATCTTACTTACTTTGATATTAGTTTGTGGAAGTGTTGTGTATTTCATAATTGTCTTTTGCGTTAGCGATTGCAATGGCATCCTTTTTTAAATTTTAGGCAAGTCATTGCGAATCATGCTTTTTAGCGTGATGTGGCAATCTGTTTATTAATTATGAGATTACCACGTCACTTCGATCCTCGTAATGACACCATTTATTTAAAAAAGATATAATGAAAAGCGTAGTTTACTTTGCAATAGCAAAAGTAAAAACGCCCAAATATTAAATCTCATTCAATAGCTTAGAAATCTCATCTAACTTAGGCGTTAAAACGACTTCTATACGTCTATTTTTCGATTTCCCTTCCGCTGTATCATTAGTCGCAACAGGAGCAAATTCTCCACGACCAGCAGCGGTTAAATTATCTGGTTTTATATTTGGATTCTCGATAAGAATATTCACTATTGCTGTGGCTCTTTTAGTAGACAAATCCCAATTTCCTTTTAAAGTTGCATTCCCTGAATAAGGCACATTATCTGTATGACCTTCTATTAAAACAGCAATTTCTGGATTTTCGCCTAAAACATTCCCGAGTTGTTGAACTGCCTTTCTACCCTCTACGCCAACTGCCCAGCTTCCAGATTTAAATAATAATTTATTCTCCATAGAGACATAAACTTTACCATCGCGTTGTTCGATTGTTAAGCCTTTTCCTTCAAAATCTGTTAATGCTTTAGAAATTGCATTTTTTAATTGTGTCATCGCTGCATCTTTCGCTGCAATAACACTTTCCAATTCGGCAACACGATTAGAGCGGTCTTCCAATTCTTTTTTCAACTTTTCTAAACGCAAATTCTCTGCAATTAAAGCTTGTTCTTTTGCTTCTAATTGTGCTAATAATTCTCTATTCTTCTTTGAATTTTCAGCAATTGAAGCAGAACTGTTTTTTTCTAATGCAGCATAAGATGCTTTTAAATTATCATGACTTGATTTTAACGCTTTATAATCACTCTGCAATTTATCACGCTGTGCAATTGCTTCATCATAAGATTTCTGAAGGCTATTTAATTCGTTTTCGGCTTTATTTTTTGCTTTTAACAACGCTTCATTTTCACTTGAAAGCGTTCTATTTTCATTTTTTAAATTGGCATATTTCCCTTCTAGCTCTTTATATACTTTTGGTGACACACAAGAGGAAATAAATAATACTGTTAAAACTAATGTTACGGCTTTTTTGATCATGTTTTTAATTTTTATAAAGATTGATTGATGTTTATTTTATTTCTACTAAAATTGGACAATGGTCACTATGTACTGCTTCCGTAAGTATAACGGCTCTTTTAATTTTTTCTTGTAATACTGGTGAAACCATTGCGTAATCTAATCGCCAGCCTTTATTATTTGCTCTTGAATTCGCTCTATAACTCCACCAACTATATTGTTGCCTTTCTTTATTTAAGTATCTAAACGAATCTATAAAACCACTATTAATAAATCCACTAAGCCATTCGCGTTCTTCTGGTAAAAAACCTGAAACATTTTTCATTTTAGGATTATGAATATCAATTTCTTCATGACAAATATTATAATCGCCACAAACAACGAGGTTAGGATATTTCTTTTTAAGTCGTGAAAGATACACTTGGATCTCGTCCATATAATTAAACTTAAATTCGAGGCGATCTGAATTTGTTCCAGATGGCAAATACATACTCATTACCGAAACGTCGTCAAAGTCTACTCGAATATTACGTCCTTCAAAATCCATAGATTCAATTCCGGTACCATATTCTATATGATTAGGTTCTTTTTTACACAGAATAGCGACACCACTGTAGCCTTTTTTTTGAGCAGAAAACCAATAATTGTAGGTGTAACCAGCATCAACAAAAACAGTAAGATCTAGCTGCTCTTTCATGGCTTTAATTTCTTGCAAACAAATGACGTCTGGATTGGCACTTTTTAACCAATCAATAAAGCCTTTATTTAGTGCAGCACGAATACCATTTACATTGTATGAAATTATTTTCATTTGAATTAAATAGAATTTTAGCTAAAATAAATAATGCTTTACATTTACACTATGAATTCATAGCCCTTTTAACAAAAAACTATCAACAAAATATTTTCGACTAAAAACAGTTTTACTAGTACATGAAATTAACAGTTACTTTTTTTCTATTTTTTATTGGATTTTATGCCTTGGCTCAAGAGCAAAATTCAAACTATAGGAGTAAAACAGTTGCTGTAAAAGATACTATTGTTATAGATAGTGTGAGCATAAGTTCTAGTACTTTTTCAATAAAAAGAAAAGACAACACTGTTATTGATTCCAGTTTTTACGATGTAGATTTTGCAAAATCTATTATAAGCTTCAAAAAGCCTATTGATGAAGATTCTATCGTTATTAACTATTTACGCTATCCTCATTTTTTAACAAAAACATATAAGTTGTTAGATGATAAAATAATTGTAAAAAACTCGAGCAATTCACAAAAATTATATAAGTTATCTCAACCCAGTGAAACCACTAACTTTACACCTTTTGATGGTTTAACAACCTCTGGTAGTATTTCGCGTGGTGTTGTTATAGGTAACAATCAAAATTCGGTTCTTAATAGTGAATTAGATTTACAAATTACGGGCAAATTAAGTGATAAAGTTTCTTTAAGAGCTTCAATTCAGGATGCAAATATTCCCCTTCAAGAAAGTGGCTATTCTCAAAAATTAGATGAATTTGATCAGGTATTTATTGAATTATTTAGCGACAACTGGAATATTCGTGCTGGAGATGTAGACTTACAAAATACCAACTCTTATTTTGCTTCGTTTACAAAACGTGTACAAGGTTTATCTTTAAATGCTACTTTAAATCATTCTGAATCTAAAACCAATCTTTTTGCTGCTGGAGCTATTGTTAGAGGTCAATTTACGACAAGCCAATTTACAGCACAAGAAGGCAATCAAGGGCCTTATAAATTAAGAGGTCCAAATGGAGAATTATATGTACTTATTGTTTCTGGCAGCGAAACCGTTTATGTAAATGGGATCTCTATAGAACGTGGAGAAAACAAGGATTATATCATTAATTATAATGCTGGGGAAATAATTTTCAATGCCACTTATCCTATAACTTCAGAAATGAGAATTACTGTAGACTATCAATTTAGCGAGAAAAATTACTCTCGTATTATTGTTTATGGAGGTGGAGGGTATTATAGTGAAAAATTTAAAATTGGAGCTTCAGTTTATAGTGAAAACGATTCTAAAAATAATCCTTTACAACAAAATTTATCCGTTGAACAGGTAGAGATTTTAACTAATGCAGGAGATGACAGAACATTAATGGTTGCGCCATCAAGTACTCCAGAAGTTTATAGTGAAAATAGAATCTTATATAAAAAAGAAATCATAAATGGGTTTGAAGCCTTTGTGTTCTCTAACAATCCAGATGATGAATTATTTAGTGTAAGCTTTTCTTTGGTTGGAGATAACCAAGGAAATTATATAATTAGCAGTATCAATGCTATTACTACTATTTACGAATATATAGAACCTATTGCTGGAATACCACAAGGAAGTTATGAGCCTATCATACAATTAGTTGCTCCAACAAAATTACAGATTGCTGTTGTTAATGGAAGCTATACTCCTTCAGAAAAAACAAATATTGCTTTTGAAATTACAGGAAGTAAAAACGATTTAAATTTATTTTCCAGCATAGATGATGATAATAATGATGGTTTTGCAAGTAAGATAAAGGCAGAACAATCAATTATTAAAAAAGATAGCCTATGGAATTTGAATGCCTTTGTTGATGCAGATTATATTCAGAAAGATTTTAGAAATATTGAAGGCTTATACAGTCCTGAATTTAATAGAGATTGGAATTTAGAGCCACAAACTTCCAGTAATCAAATAGCTGATTTAGGTAATCAAACCTTATTCACTTCTGGTTTTGATGCTTTTCATCATAAAAAGGGCTTTCTAAAATATCAATTTGAATATCTTAATTTTTCAGATGGATTTAATGGAAATAGACATCTTGCCATAGCTAATCTCAGACTAAATAAATGGCAAATAATTTCTAATTCAAGTATTTTAAATGCTAAATCGAATTTAAATACATCGGTATTTTTAAGATCATTTAACAGCGCTACCTATACTTTTAATAAAAGTTGGATTGGTGCAAAACTTGCTCTTGAAGATAACGAACAAACAGATAAAATTACAAATGAACTTACAGCTTTAAGTCAGAAGTTCATGTCTTACGAAGGCTTTTTTGGTATAGGAGACAGTACCAAAATATTTGCACAAATTGGATACAAACACAGAATTAATGATAGTATTAGAGCAAATAGATTGCAAAAAGTAAGTACATCGAACACTTATTATTTAGATTCTAGAATCATTCAAAACAAACAAACTAATTTATCATTATATGTGAATTACAGAGCCCTTAAAAGTGAAGACGAAACTTTAGATAATGAAAGGTCTCTAAACTCAAGATTACAATATAGTCAGCGCTTTTTTAACCAACTTATACAATGGAATACTGTTTTTGAAACCAATTCCGGAACCTTACCACAACAAGAATTTACTTATGTAGAAGTAGAGCCAGGACAAGGCGCATACACTTGGATCGATTATAATAACAATGGCATCCAAGAATTAGATGAATTTGAGATTGCTCAATTTCAAGATCAAGGCACTTATATAAGAGTATTATTACCTAACCAAGTTTTTATTAAAACACATCAAAACAGGTTAAGTCAAACCTTAACAATTAATCCGCAACAATGGTCGGGGGAAAAAAAAGGTGGTAAAAAATTCTGGTCTCATTTCCATAATCAAAGCTCATATTTAATAGACAGAAAAGAGAAACGGGAAGATAATAGCATTAATATTAATCCATTTTCAAGTGATCCAGATAATCAGTTAGGGTTGCAATTAAATTTTAGGAATGTGCTTTTTTTTAATAGAGGAAAGCAACATTACACAACATCTTACACCTTTTTAAGTAATCAATCACAAAACACATTATCAATAGGGTTTATTGAGAATATTTTAAAAAGCCATCAACTTAACTTTACTCATAAATTTGCTAGAAACTGGTTAATCAACTTACTTACTAGTCTAGACAATAATGAAAGTATAAGTGAAAATTTTACTACTAAGAATTTTAATATTGATGAATTTAGTCTGAACCCAAAACTATCTTATTTATTTAACGATAATGCTCGTTTTGACATCTTTTATAAATACACAAACAAAGACAATTCAATAGCCAACTTTGAATCTTTAAAACAACAAAAATATGGTGCTTCGTTTGCCTTTTCAAACAATCAGAAATCTGCCATTAGTGGTGAGTTTAATTATTTCTCTAACACGTTCACAGGAAATCCAAACACACCTGTATCCTATCAAATGATGGAAGGCTTACAGCCTGGAAAAAACTTTACATGGAGTGTGTTAGCTCAAAAAAAATTGACTAAATTTTTAGATCTAAATCTTACATACTTCGGAAGAAAAACCGAAACGAGTAAAACTATTCATACAGGGAATATACAATTGAAGGCTTATTTTTAATCCTCTTTTATTATTTACCATTAAACGTATTCATGGTATTATTAATTCCAGCAGTGCCAAAAGATTTAATTAATTCGAAAGAAACTTCTAAACGCTCAGATAGATTTTCCTCTTCTTCAGCACTCCATTCACTGAGTACATAATCGACTTGTCTTCCTATACTAAACTCATTACTTATCCCAAATCTAAACCGATTATATTTAGTAGTATTTAATTTGTCTTGAATATCTTTTAATCCATTATGACCACCATCGCTACCTTTATTTTTCAGTCTAAGGCTGCCAAATGGCAGATTTAAATCATCGGTAATAATTAATAAATTTTCAATAGGGATTTTTTCTTTAGTCAACCAATATAAAACAGACTTCCCACTTAGGTTCATATAAGTACTAGGTTTGAGTAAAATAAATGTTCTTCCTTTAAATTTATAAGTAGTTAAGGCGCCTAGCTTTTGAGTTTCGAAATTTAAACTTTCTTTTTTTGCTAAGTAATCTAATATTTTAAATCCAATATTATGTCTGGTATTTTGATATTCGCTACCAATATTACCAAGACCTACGATAAGATATTTCTTCATTGTATTTTGATCTTCTATATGAATTTTATTTTTTTCCTTTTTAAAAAATCTTGCTAAAAAATTACACATAAAAGTTATTGTTTTATGTAAAAATAAAAAAGCATCCTGAAAACAGGATGCTTTTTATATTAAAAAGAATAAACGTATTATTCTTTAGTCGCTTCTTTTTTGGCAGCATCACCTGCTGGAGCAGCATCACCATCTCCTGTTGGAGTTGTTTCTGTTCCTTCAGCTCCTTCAACACCTTCTTCTCCTTCTTCTTCCTCTTCTTCTTCTTCGATAATAGTTCTTGCTGTTTTAATTTGACAAACTACTGTATTATCTGTATGTAAAAAACTAAACTTTTCACTTTCTAAATCTCTAACATAAACTTTATCACCAATTTTTAAAGGAGCAATGTCTACTTCTATAAAATCAGGTAAGTCTACTGGAAGTGCCTTAACACGTAATTTTCTGTTGTTTCTTCTTAAAACACCACCATTTTTTACTCCTTTAGAACTTCCAATAAGTCTAACAGGAATATTTAATGCAATTTCTTTATCCTCAAATAATTGATAAAAATCTACATGTAAAATTTTATCTGTTACAGGGTGAAATTGAATGTCTTGAAGTACAGCATTAAAAGTTTCACCGCCTTCTATAGCAATCACAACTGTATGCGCATTAGGCGTATAAACCAGTTTAGAGAAAGCTAATTCGTTCGCTGAGAAATGGTGAACTGATTTATCTCCTCCGTATAATACGCAAGGAACCTGACCAGCATTACGTAAGGCTTTTGTTGCTTTCTTGCCCACGTTTTCTCTTTGAGATCCGTTAATTGTAATTGATTTCATTTTTTGTTTATATATTAATTATTAAATTACATTATAAATTTTGAGCTAATAGATTTGTTATGATGCACATTATGCATAACATCGGCAAATAAACCAGCACAACTTAAAACTCTTATTTTATTACTTTCCTGTTTTAAAGGAATTGAATCTGTAATGATTAATTCTTGTAATTTTGAGTTTTCAATTTTATTATAGGCATCACCAGATAAAATAGGATGTGTACAAATAGCTCTAACACTAAGTGCTCCTTTTTCCATCATTAAATCGGCTGCCTTTGTTAAAGTGCCAGCTGTATCAACCATATCATCTACCAATACTACATTTTTACCTGTCACATCACCTATGAGTTCCATATGAGAAATCACATTTGCTTTTGCCCTTTGTTTATAACAAATAACAACATCACATTTTAAAGCTTTAGAATAGGCATAAGCACGTTTAGAACCTCCCATATCAGGAGAAGCGATAGTTAAATTATCTAGATTAAGTGATCTCAAATAAGGTAAAAATATTGTAGATGCGAATAAATGATCTACAGGTCTTTCAAAAAATCCTTGTATTTGATCTGCATGCAAATCCATGGTAATAATTCTAGTTGCTCCAGCAGTTTCTAACATTTTAGCTACTAATTTTGCAGCTATTGGAACTCTTGGTTTATCTTTTCTGTCTTGTCTTGCCCAACCAAAATAAGGCAACACTGCTGTTATATGTCTAGCTGAAGCGCGTTTTGCAGCATCAATCATTAATAACATTTCCATTAAATTTTCAGAACCTGGATTGGTTGATCCAATAATAAAAATTCTTGTCCCTCTAATAGACTCTTCATAAGACGGTTGAAATTCACCATCACTATATGTTGAAGTAATCACACTGCCAAGAGTAGTACCATAAGCGGCTGCTATTTTTTTGGCGAGTGCTTTACTTTGAGTACAAGAAAAAATCTTAGCTTCAGCAATAGTATCAGACATGGTTAACTTCTTGTTTTATAGTGTAAAACACTAGGTGATTTTTAATGAGGTGCAAATTTAGGGATTTTTTTTAACCAAAAAAGCATTATACCCTCTATTTTTAAGACAATTAAAGAAAAATAAATTATTTTTGCTGTCCAAAATAAGCTCAAGTGGCGGAATTGGTAGACGCGCTGGATTCAAAATCCAGTGACTTCGGTCGTGTGGGTTCGATTCCCACCTTGAGTACAAAAAAGTCTTCACAAATTGTGAAGACTTTTTTGTAGGTTGTAATCTATTTTACTACAAGCTTCTTAACTACTGATTTATTTTCAGATACAATTTTAATAAAATAAATTCCACTAGCCACATTTAAATCTAATTTACCTTCAGAGCTAACTGTTGTTGTCACCAATTTTCTACCCTCAGAAGAAAACACATCTATCTTGGCAGAGTTTATAAGTCCGAGAATTTGAATACTGTTTGTGGTTGGGTTTGGAAATATTTTTAGTTGTAATAAAGTATTATCGGCAATACTTAAAGGCTGACTCCATATATCACCAACATTGATGCCCCAAATATATTCTACCAAATCTGGCTGATCAATAAATGGGTTTCTATTAAACTGCCAATTATATATGATATTATTTCTGTTCATTTCAAAATCATCAGGTGGATCATTTCGATGCCAATTTAACAGTGTTGCCAAATCACCCAATTGACCAACAGTAGATGGGAAACCATCAACAACTTCTAATCCGTTATAACGAATTTCCATAAACAAAACACTTCGGGCTACATCACCATAAAAACTACCTAATGTACCAGTTGGACCAATATATTGTCCATAATGTTGATTTCCTCTGGCACTATTTTCTGGACCATCAGCAGCTCGTAATGCATGTGCATCAGAGTTTCCATGACGTAATGAATCTGCTTTGGTTGTCCAAAATATATCAATCCCATCAGCTATTTCATCTTCTTCAATATTATTAAAGCCGCCTCGTGACCTAGGATACGTATGTTCTCTATTCCACTTACCATTACTATTTGAATCTGTTTGAAAATCTAATTTAGCACGTCCTTGTTCCGTATACACTAACCATACTTCATTGCTATTTTCAGGATTCTGATCTGCTTGTTTCAAAATATCAATAACATCAGCATAGGTTTGCGCTCTTACAGTATTCGGGTCAGCAATAATATCTTGCAACGCTTGACGTAAGGGAAGATCTGCTAAACCATCTAAACTATTATAATAGTCATTAGGCTGCGTACTTTCTACAATACCAAATGTGGAGTTTATTGGTGTGCCCCAAGCTGCTGTTGTGAAGTCATTATCTACAACCCTCACTTTTAAATTATTATTAAAAGGAACAAAAGGTAATTGCAAATTAGTAAACTGAATCAATAGCTCTTCATCGCCTTCATCATCAGTATCATCAATAAGTGTTATGGTTGTTGACACTGAATTTTGACCGTTCGGAATAGTAAGCGTTGTAGAACCAGTATAGTCCGAACTATTAAAAGTGCCATTATCTAGTGATATGTCAAAAATGAGTTCAGCAGATACATTATTTTCAGATGTAAACGTAATATCAAAACTATAGCCCTCATCATATTGAGTCAAGGCTGTAGACATACTTAACGCATTAAACACAACACCACCTCCATCATTTAAAGCTCTTGGTGTAGGCACTGTAGACATATACGTGACATTCTCATCTATATCTACAAAGCGTTGAATAGAATTTGTATTATTACCAGAACCTTCATTAATTTGTTCAGTCACACCTAAGAGTGCCATTAATGCAGTATCATCTGAATCACTCGTGTCATATACTAAAGCGTCAATCAAATTTGCTGTTGTTGCTAATGTTTCTTCAGGAAAATCAAAATCATTAGCTTGGTAGATTGCAACAGCATCAGCGCCATTCTGAATTACATTAGCAGAAATTAAGTACTGAGGAAAAGGTGTGACACTATCACTACCAATTAGCAATAGACCATTTACATCTGTTGTGAGTCCATCTAAATCAATAGCAAAATAACTACTATCTGCACCACTCGATGATCCATTAAAAAAAACGAGAACAAAACCATCCAAGTCAAAATTTGGGACATCAGATTTAAGTTCTACAAATTCTTTATCATCTATTCCAGGTGTGTCACAATCTAATTCATTTATAACTACCTGACCGATTGAAAATTGACTGATAATTAAAAATAACAACAAATTCAAATAATTCTTCATCACTATATTTTTTACAAATGTAGCAATCTAAACACAACCCATAAAATAAACACGTTTCTATTCATGATATTTAACGCCTAACCTGTCTTAAAGTTATTTATCAAAAAAAGCCTTTTTATGCGAAAAATGATGAAGACATCAAAAAAACGTAAAAAATAGATAGTAAAAAGAGATAAATGTATCGGAAAATCAGCTAGGGTTTTTAGATAGTATTAAGACACTATGCAATTTGTTGTGTGTTACATTTTTGGATCACTTTTAAAATTTAATTAAACTTTTAAATATTTTAAGGGATTGATTCGATAATAGGATCTACTTCTATGGGAAAGCTTTTGCAATTCGCAAAGGCTTTTTTTTATATCTACATAATACTATCTTAAATAAAAAAAACATCCCAATATGTTTCCATAATTGAGATGCTCATCACTAGGTTAACCGCTTAACCTATATCTGACTTTTTTGATTTTAATTTCTAACCAATATCTTTTTAGACAGTACTCCATCAATAGTTTTTAACTTCACTATATAGGTTCCTGCACTTAAACCTTCTGCCTTTATTTCAAACTGACTTTCCTGTGGAATTTCATTTGAAATAAATATAGATTGCCCAAGTATATTAAACAATTCTACTTGTTCCATTTTAATTAATTCCGGATTTAATAGCAATATATGATTACCTTCATTTATATAATGCACTTGTAGTGAAGCAAATTCTTCTAATTCTTTTCTTGGTGTCTCTGACCTCATAAATGCAATCTCAAATCTATCTAAATATTCACCTATAGGTAAAAACACTTCAAAATCACGTGCTCTTAAATTATGATATCTATTGTTTTCTAAATCGTGAACAAAAATATTTGCTCTTCGTGAAATATTCTCTAACTCATCAATTCTAATAGTTGCCAGTCCGTCTTCACTTATTATAAGTCCCAATGGAAATACCTGACTCTCATTAAAATTGTTCACCGCCTGAATAACATAATTAATATCCTCTGTTATCCAAAACATATCCTCCTCATTTATATCTGCCATTTCTGCATCTAAGCCTAAATCAAAACCTTCTGTTGCGTTCTCATCTACGCCAACTAGTAGTTGTCTGTGATAACCCGTTGGTGAATCAAACATGATTCTAATCTTCTCCCTGCCATCTACTTCATTATTACTCCTCTCATCTGTGGTTCTAAACATCACTGATGGATCTGAGGATTCTGTCTTAAATACTCGTTGACTATTCTTAAAAATAACCGTTCCTCCTGTTACTGTTGCCGTCGTATTTGCTGTACCCGCATCTAATGCCGCCGACACAAAGAAACCTTGGTTTACTGGTATGTAACGCTCTGGAACTTTCGTCCCCGTTGCGCCATTATTGTTTATTCTTACATCATTTGATATTGAACTAACCCCGCCCATTAAGGTATACGTCGCATATCCTCCAACATATTCTCCTAAGTTATGGGTCGCTCCTGAAAAATGATCCCAGAAATATAAGGCGCCATTTATAATATTACTTGCCGCTCGTCCGCCTCCATCACTTATATTATCCTTTATAAACTCATCTGCATCAATTGCTGATGGATATGGGTTTCCTATCAATCTGTTATCATCTAATGCTATCGCTAAGGTTATATCTCCATTATTAGGCTTACCCTTATATACATAATTCTGAGCTGTGCTTATTGAGGCTGAACCTGAACTCCCTTTCATCGTATAACCCTCGCCGGCTATTAAACTACTACTCTCATTCATGGATACCCAGGAAGCATAATCATCATTTGTCCCGTTAAATTTCCATAACCAATATGAACTTATCGTTATTGGTGAGGTTACTGAACCATCTGCTGCCGTATGTGAACTCTGAAAGTTTATTACCGCTGGTGTTGCTGTGGTAGTCCCGTCTTTTAGTATCCCTGAAAGTGTATGACTTGAATTTGTACTTGATACGCCTGTACCTAACTGTCCTAAACCAGAAGAGGTGGTTGGATGCATTGAAGATGACCAGTAGTTATAATTATAACTGCTCGCTGTTCCCTGTTGATCCTGCTCTAATGAACCGCCACTATCCTGATCTAATATACTACCTTCACTCTGTATTAATTGTGATTCGCCTATTAAATCTATATCACCATCCATCTCTAAATAATGGGTCACTGTTAAACTCTGACCTGAATTGGTCTCATCTTGGGTGTCTACTGGATCGGCTATAGTAAGTTTTGTGCTCGCCGTATCGGTAATTAAGCCCAATACCGTAATATCATTATCGCCAGAAGTTAAATTATGTGAACTCTGTACAATATTCCAATCTATACTGGTTGATCCATCAACACTAATACTATTTGGCGTATTCCACGCACTATCTCCTAAGGTCCATGGCGTAGTTGCTGTAGTATCACTCCACTGTCCATCTCTTATAGTTGTATATGGTAAAGGGGCCGTTTGCAACTCTAAGGTTGTAATGTTCTTTGGGGTACCATTATAAGAATTACTAGACTGATCATCTGGCTTATCATCTGTCATTGGATAATAACCCTTTAAACTACTCCATAATAATCCTCCTGAGATATCTATAGGAATTATCTTTCCTCGTACCGCTGTACCATTCTGCGTTATCTCCTGATTCATCATCTCTCGTAACTGTTCCTTACTTAAGGAAACTCCCCAAATACGTACCTCATCTATATAACCATTAAAATAATTTTGTGGAACTGTTGGACTACTACTATTGTACATAGCACCAATTAAAAACTTAGCCGTTGTGTCTGATGGTCCAGCAGAAGGAGTCCCACTTGCTACAACAATACCATCAATATATAATTTTGCCGTAGTCCCATCATAAGTTGAGGCGATATGATGCCATTTGTTATTTGTTATTGCATATGGAGAAGAGATATTTAATAATACACTTCCTGAATTATCGAACCATGTTAAATTTGGAAAATTGTTTTTAATAGTTAAATGATATCCTCTTTTATTACCTGCTCCAGTTTTTGCATCCTTTTTAGATATAACAGTTCCAGAAACAGTTGTAACTTCTTGTAAAACCCATGCCTCTAAAGAAAATGAACTCGAAAAATCATGAGTGTCTCCGTAATCTATATGGTCATCGACACCATCGAAATCTAATGCAGCTGAAGAAGATCTCCAGTCTCTATCTGAACCTGCATCAAAAATTGGATGCGAAGTCGCTTGTAAACTTGTATTTGTTGCATCGAAAGCTGAATCATTATTATCAAATCCATCATCTAATCCATCACTATCTGAATCTGTACCAACAAATAACCCTGTGTCAGCATTAGGAGAATCACTTCCATTGACTACACCATCACCATTAGTATCATGACCTTCAATGCTATCGCTTTCCTCAGAATCATCTGAATCCAAATCTAAATAATCTGGAATACCATCAGAATCAGAATCTACTGGAGTTAAACCAGCACCTCCAAAACTACCTGAAGCATCAAAAACATTTGCAAGTCCATCTGAATCTCCATCAGTTGTTCCGTAAGTAACATAAGATCCTGTAGCTTGAGCTTCAGTATTATCTGTTATACCATCATCATCTGAATCTAAATCCATAAAATTTGGTAAACCATTACTATCTGCATTTTTATTAGGATAAGAATTTGGAATTCCATCACTATCTGTATCTGCTCCCGTAATTAATTGACTTCCTGCTCCATCAAAAGTATCATGATAGCCATCAGAATTGGAATCTGTAAATCCATCAATCATTCCATTATTATCGGTATCAGGTTGACCTACTTCTCGTAAATCTACTATACCATCACCATCAGAATCTAAATCTATTCGACTTGGTAATCCATCACCGTCATAATCATAGTCTGGAATGGATGAACCATTAGATCCAGCATCCGTAAAATGTACAGTTACATCTCCTAAACAAGATGGTGAACAAGAATTAGCGCCTCCATCTGTATCTACAGCTGAAGTAGGAACGAATCTAAAAGATACTGTTCCATCTGCACTTGCGGTATTCCATTCTGCTGCAGAGATTGGTGGGCTCTCTTTCATATAGCTAACTTCAACACAATCTACTCCAAATTTGAGTTTAGTTTCAATATCTACCCATCCACCAGCACCATCGTCTATTTGATATGTCAAGGTTTCTTGACTACTTGGACTCCCTGAGTTTTTATCGTAATCTCCAGTAATATAGAAAGATAAACCTACTGAATTAGTAACAACCTTACTTGTAGTAAAACTAATTAGGTGTGGTGTAGCATTTGTTCCAGAACAATCTCCTGTTTCTGTCATAGATGAACCATAAGCATCAAAAACGTCTACTAATCCATCTTTATCTGTATCACTACCACTAATTATACCATCACCATCATCATCTGTTCCTCCTGCTTCAACAACATCTGGAATAGCATCATTATCACTATCTGAATCTTTATCATCAGTTTGTCCATCACCATCTGTGTCTGTTTGGCAAAATTGTTCACCAATAAAACGCATAGCACCATTTGTTGGGTGAGATATATCAATAACTATTTGTGATACTTTTTTTGTAGGAAAATAAAAATAGGCAGCATTAAGGCTTTCAAATCTACTGTCATTTGATGGATTAGGGCCTGAACCTGCTGAACTATCATGAAACTCTTGTCCTGCTAATAATTCGACTTGTTCGCCCATCATATACAAACCATCTGTATCGTTTCCGGTTGTTAAAGGTATATCATTACCTAATTCATCGTAAACATGTACTGTCCAGCTTTCATCTTGATCAAAATCTACTAATTTGAAAAACAAATTATCAACAGCAGGAGCCAGGTCAATTGTAAAATTACCTGAAGCAGAGCCAAGATCTTCTCGAATTTTAATTCCATAACCTTGCGTTGGGGATAATAATTCGGATTCCACTTTTTCAAAATCAGAAAGTGAATGTGTATAGGTTACTGTTGTTCCTGTTATTGCATATGAACTACCACTAACCAATGTTGTGCCATCAGTACCAATAGTGCTTTCTATATCAAAACCATTACAGCCTTCCTCAAGATCGACAATACCATCTTGATCATCATCCAAGTCCATATAATCTAATATTGAATCACCATCAAAATCAGGAGAATTTGAATTCGTATAGGTTGGTGTATACTGTGCTGCAATTGGCATTGAAAATAAAGCAACCATAATTATCAATAAAAATCTCTTATTGATAAATTTTTTGCATGTTAAGTTATTTTGTTTCATAACGTATAGGTTAAGTTATTGAGTTATTATTAATACTTACTTTTTAACTATTATAGTTTTTGAGTATGTATTAGTATTAGTTTCTATTTCCAGAAAATACATTCCAGAATTTAATGCGCTAATATTTAGATTTGGGGAATCTATATTAATAGTGTTTATTAATTTTCCTAAAGTATTATATACATTTACTTTTTTAAGTTGTTCTAAATTATTCAACTTAATATTTAAATAATCTGTTGCTGGATTTGGAAATAGGTGAATTGTATTTTCCACTAAATCAGTATTAGCAATACTTAATGTTGGATCATTTATATCGAACACATAAAGTTCCTGTCCTGCATCACTTACTGCGTATAATAATTGATTGGTATAATCTATAGCAATCCCTTCTAACTTATTGATAGCTGAACCACCAGATGTTGTTATTGGAAACGATTGAATTATTGTACCATCTGTATTACATTTATAAATAGTTGATTCCTGATCGCTTGCTAACCATAATTCTCCTGTCTCTTCAACATAGTGAGATCCAGAATAATCTCCAGCATAATTTAATGGATACTCGTTAGTTACACTAAAACTTCCATTGGCTTTAATTAATCCGCCAGGATTTTTTTCATTTAAAAAGTAAATCACATCATTTGCAGAATCGTAAGTCACACCTTCAATTCTACTATTATCACCAGTTGGGCTTAAATCGGTAGTTGAATAACTCATGGTATGCGATGCTATAAACACATCATTTACATAATCATACTCCACAAGTTCTCTACTGCCTTCTTCTGCAACAAGCAACTTATTAGTTGTATACATGGAAACACCTTCTAAATCGCTTCCAGAATAACTCAATGTTTCTAATATGGTTCCTGTTAGAGAAAGTCTATATATTAGATTTGTATTATCGCTTACAGTAAATAATTGATTGTTATTTTTATCGAATGCCAAACCAGAAGGTTCTAAGACATTCAAACTAAAAGTATTCGTTAAGACTAATGATGTTAATGTTGCATCTCCATAACCACTAAGATTTAAATCGTAAGGATTTTCATCTGGATCATCACTTGCAACACTTAATACTGCAGTTCGTGTACCTGAAGCTGTTGGTGTAAAAGTAATCGTAAATGAAATTGAAGCAGCTCTATTTATGGTAACAGGAAATGAAATCCCTGAAACAACAAACTCACTTGCATGTGTTCCTGACAAAGTAATCCCTGTAATATTAAGTTGATTATTTGCTGGATTACCTCCTGAATGTGTGTTTTGAATAGTAAAAACGAAATCTGTTGAAACGTTTATAGCAACATTACCAAGATTCCCACTTTCGGGAATATTGATATCTTGGTTTTGAGAAAACAAACTATTACTCGAAACTATTAAACATATAGCTAGTGTAATAATTCTAAAATTTGGGGCTAATTTTATCATTATCTAATATTAATTTTATGCAATATAATAGTTTTTTCAACAAAACAACGATTAAACGCAAAAATATTCGATGAAATACAGCTATTTTAATGCTTAATCCTAATCATCTTTTTGAA
>Ga0190293_1000222_pt1 | contig 20059 bp, 13 predicted proteins | sample 48693001_MG_FD_161671 | JGI IMG/M metagenome (GOLD analysis project Ga0190293, IMG submission 161671) | Hydrothermal vent microbial mat bacterial communities from Southern Trench, Guaymas Basin, Mexico - 4869-30-0-1_MG | ecosystem: Environmental > Aquatic > Marine > Hydrothermal vents >...
AGTTGTATGAAATAAAAAAAGAGTACAAGAAGATCCCCATCACCTCCGGCGACAGGAAAGATATGATCAAGGACATGGAGTTGGAACCGGAGACTCAGGCAATATTAAAACAATATGGATTTAAGTGGAATGAATTCAGTAGAAACTTTAAGTATGAGTTCCCGTCACATCATCCTCCTATCAAATCCATGGAGATCGATAATAATAAGATATATGTATCCACCTTCAGGACAGAGGGTAAAAAATTCGAGACCATTGTGATGGATCTGAAAGGGAATGTGCTGAAAACAGTATTTATCAAACCACCAGCCAAAGAATGGCTCATGGCGCTGCTGCTGGGTATAAAGCTGGAAACCATTCACAATGACAAGATCTACTATATTCAGGAAAATGAAGATGAGGAAGAGTGGGAACTTTTCGTCAAGGAGATCAAATAATTGGCCTGCTCCCCTAATTCTGGCCGAAAATTAGTGTAAGTATTTTGACAGGGCAATTATAGTATAAAATCCAAAAAAAGTTAAAAAGGATCGTATTTCACAGTCACAATATGGACACATTTTAGGCACGTCAAATTCTAAACGTGTGAATAATACCTATATTAAAGGGTATTTCAGGCAGTTTATGTGACTGCTGTGTTTTTCGTAATCAAAAGCTCCGAGTTCCGGCGACAGAACAATTCGGAGATAGCGACGCGACCATAAGGAGCGTCCCCCTTATTCAGTTCAGTCAAAGATCCGTCTTTAAACGGATCTTCATGACTGAGCGAAGCGAAGGAACCGGAGGCAAGTGGGTGATGAACACACTTGTAAACCCCACGATTCAGGGGGTGAGACCTGCAGCGTTCTGAGATTCACTGCTCACTCTGGGCATCGGCTTATTAAAGCACCCTATATATAATCATTGAAGTATAGTATTTTAAGTGCGAGGAAATAAAAGGAGTGAAAATGAAAGGTAAAATTGCTGTAATTTTGGTTTTGATAATCATGGTACTATTCCCATTTTTTCTAAATCCACAGGATAAAAAAAGTCCGCTCCTCGAATCCTGGGAGAGTTATCTTAAAATGAAACAAGAATCCACCTACCATTTAGAATGGATACCTTTGGGACCTGTCATGAATTCTGCTCGGGTGGAAGCAGTGCAGGTGGATCCAATGTCACCAAGCACAATGTACGTGGCGTTTGGATCCGGAAATCTTTGGAAAACCACCAATGGGGGCTTGAACTGGATTCCAATTTTCGAGAATCAATCGGCCCTTGGTATCGGAGATTTTGCCCTTGCCCCATCCAATCCTCAAATCATTTGGGTAGGTACCGGGGAAAGCCTCAAAAAACCCAGGAATTTTACCATGCCCGGCACCGGTGTTTTTCGATCACCAGACGGAGGTGAAAGTTGGGAGAACATGGGATTGCATGACTCATACCATATTGGTGAAGTGGCAGTACATCCCCAAAATCCGGACATTGTGTTTGTGGCAGTCCAGGGTCATTTCTGGTCTACTAACAAAAACCGTGGTCTTTACAGGACTCTGGATGGTGGTAAAACATGGGAACATGTGCTCTATGTAAATGAGCGAACAGGAGCCAACGATGTGGTCATCTCTCCCTCCAATCCAGATATCATTTACGTTTCCATGTGGGAAAACAATCCTGGTGTTTGTGGAAAAGAGAGTGGAGTCTACCGCAGCGGCGACGGTGGAAAATCCTGGATAAGACTGAGAGGCGGTTTGCCGACAGGTGGGAGTACCGGGCGAATTGGACTGGCGGTCTCGTGGACAAATCCGGATAAGGCATATGCATTGGTGGATAACCTCAATAAGAAGAATAAGATTTATGGAGAAGTTTACAGGACTCTGGATGGTGGAAAGACATGGAACAGGACTCATAAAGATGAATTGCACATCTTATCTGTAATTGGTTGGTATTTTACCGATTGTTATGTGAATCCTCAGAATGACGATGAAGTGTTTGCCCTGGGAGTAAGACTGGGACACAGTGTGGATGGGGGCAAGACCTTTGATCTGGTGGGAGGAGATATTTTTCATTTTTTTCCCAACCGTTCGGAAGTTTTGCACCTGGATCATTGTGAAATGTGGATCAATCCCAGAAACCCCAATCATCTGGTCCTGGGAAACGATGGCGGCCTTTTTGTGAGTTTGGATAAAGGAAAGTCATGGATGCATTACAACAACATTCCGGTGGGTGAATTTTATGATATTTCCGTCGATAATCAGAATCCTTATCGGGTATTTGGCGGAACCCAGGATAATTCATCGGTGTACGGACCAGCAAAGGAATGGAATCCCAAATACCAGGACGAATGGCATTATGTCTGGCTCGATTCCTGGTCCGGTGGAGATGGCTGCTATACCATGGCCGATCCTCTTCATCCTGAAATCATCTATACCTCCTCCCAGAATGGAGAGATATTTCGTAAGAATATCAAGACCGAAGGTTCGGTTCGAATACGGCCCAGTCTCCCGAAGGAACATAAAGGAAAGTTGAATTATAACTTTATCGCACCCTACATTATTTCAATCCATAATCCATTGACCCTCTATCATGCAGGCAACTACATTTTCAAAAGCTTGAACCGGGGTAAAAAATGGCGTTTGATCAGCCCGGATCTGTCTAAGTCCGTATTTCCAGAGAAAAATTCATTTGCGACCGGAGCCATTGCAGAGTCTCCCTTAGAACCTGGTGTGATATTTGTGGGAACGGATCGAGGTGCTTTTTGGGTAACCCAGGATGATGGGAAAAAATGGACAGAGTTTTCCGCAGGCTTGTCCAACGGTTATATCAGGAGTATCTGTCCATCACGATTTCACAAATCCCGTCTTTATGTGACCGTCACCGGGCTCAACTATGATGATCTGGGAAATCATATTTATTACTCAGAAAATTATGGAAAAACCTGGCGATCAATTGTTGCCAACCTTCCCAACGAAGTGGCCTACGTTATTCTTGAAGATCCGGTAAATGAAAATATTTTGTACGCTGGACTATACCGGGGTGTCTACATATCAGTTAATCAAGGGAAGAGCTGGTCATTGTTAGGTCCAAAGATGGCTGCCACTGCTATTTCTGATCTCACTATTCAGGAGAGGGAGATGGACCTTGTGGCAGGAACCCATGGCAGAGGAATCTACAAAATGAATATTAAACCGATTCAGCAGGCCTTCAAATCAGGTAGCCCCCAGGCTCCTGTTCTTTTTAAAATACCTGAAGTCCAACTGCCCTGGATTAAAAACTTGAAATGGGATAAGAGAATGAAATTTTCGGAGAAGGTGCCGATAACATTTTACCTGACCAGGGATTCGGTGGTGGACATAGAAGTAGTTACTGAAAAAGGAGAGAAGATCTGGTCTAAAAGGATGATGGGTAAAGAAGGATTTAATCAGTACAGATGGGACCTGGTTACCAGGAAGGTGGATAGTCCAAAACCCTATTTTACAAATTATTTTGAATTTGCTCCACCAGGCAATTATTATGTCTCTATTTCAGGAAAAAATTTTCACCTGAAAACGAAATTGTCCATCATCACACGTAAAACCTTTGCTGAGAATACTGGTGAATAGAATAAAGCACATAAAGGGGCCGACAAAGCATAGACCGGGAAACTGGTGTCAGGCAGGGTTATCCTGCCTGTTCGATCTTTTTAATCCAGATCTGATAAGGGTCAGGGCAGTAATAAAGATCACAAAGATCACCAGCCAGGTTAAGAGTTTTAGAGGTAGGGATTTAACAATATAGACTGCCAATAATACTCCAAAGATCCCGCCTGTGGTGATTCCCAGAGAGGCTTTTTTATTATAAGCTCCGGCTTTTATAAATTTAGCTGAGGCCAGAGGCATTAAAAAAGCGCAGGAACCCATCATGATGGGGAACGCTACAGCGGGGGTCATGCCCAGAAGGTAGACCGTGGCCATACAGGGAGCATACAATCCAACTCCGGCGGTCATTAATGCCCCCAGGATGAAATTGGCAGAAATTCCGATAATTAATTTTAATCCGGTCAAACCTATGGCTTCCCCGGTGCCCAGGTCCTTGATCCAGCCCATCTGGCCGCAGATCATAAAAAAACAGGTGGACAGCAGAGCAAAACCCATAATGAGTTGAATAGTCTTTTCCCGAGACCTGATCACAAAGCCTGCTCCAAGGACTGCACCCATCACTGCCGCAGCAATCATGGTAATCAGGGTCACAATCTCCACTTTTATAACGGTTAGAAAAAGAAAAGCTTCCAGCATTACAGGTATGGTATGGGAGACATTCAAAGTGCCGGGCAGGATCCGATCCTTAACCTGTTTAAACCCTCTGAAGAGGGCAGTAGTAGGTGCAAAATTCCCGATCCCCAGGGTGTCAAAGAAATCAGTAACAAAACCAAAACCGATATTTAAAGCAAAATTGGTCTGTTTTTCCAGGTTTTTCCGGTTGCGATAGATATCATTAAAAAAAATCCCGGCAAAACCCGCTGAAAAAACACCCAACAATCCTAACATTCCATAGATCATGATTATTCCTTATATCCCCATAGGATAATTATGGGGATGAGGATTAATGCTCTTCTTTTCATTTACTCAACTCCTTTAAACTCCAGTCAGCTGCTTTTTTGATGACATTCCGGGGGGATGTTATGTTCAGGGCTTTTTCCAGGAAGGATGAAGCCTCCTTACTGCCGCATTTCCCAATTGCCCTCAGGATCTCTGCCTGCACCAGGTAGCTGTTATCCTGTTTGAATTGTTTATTAAAAAAACCGATCAATTTCGGATCCTTTTTGTCTCCCAGAATTCCAAAGGCTGTTACCCTGACCCTGGAATTTTGATCTTGACAAATTTTCCTGAGAATACGGTTGCTTATTGAGGTATTGGTTTTGGCAAGGGCCCGGACTGAGTTTCTCCGAACCGCCCAGAAGGGATCATTTATAGCACTGTTAAGAAGAGCCTTCCCGGCCAGAGACTCCTTTTTATGGCTGATCAGTTCAGAACCAGCCCAGATCCTGCCTATGACATCATCATTCTTTAACTGGTAGATCAATTCATTAAGATCCTTTTTAAAGGTCCACTCTTTCAGCAGATGGTTCCCCACATCAAAACGGACCAGCATGGGTTTATCCTTAACTTCAAAATCAAAGATCTGTTCTTTTTTGGAGATCCAAATTTTATGGGTTGTCTTATCTTTTCGGGTTATGATCCCGATATGAACCGGTATTTTATAAACCGGGATATTTTTGGAAAAATCCTGGACCTGAGATACTTTTAAAAACACTCTTTTATCTTTCCATTCATAGGTTATCTCAAATACCGGATGTCCCGGTTTAAAGATGTACTGATCAAAAAACCAATCCAGATTCTGCCCGGTGGTATCTTTGACGGCAGTCATGAAATCACGGGTATCAACGGCCTGGAAAGCATGCTTGTGTAAAAAGTGGGAGAGGGTCTTGAAGAAGCCGGTATCCCCGAGGATGAACCTAAGCATGTGCAGGACACAGGCCCCTTTGGGATAGGTATGACTGTCAAAATTCTGTCCCGGGTGTTCATATCGGTTAAAAACGATGGGGCGAATGTATTCTTTTCTGGCCTCCTGCAGGTAGGCATTTTTTTTATTTAAAAGGGCCAGGGCACCCTCTTCCTCTCCCCGGTCATAACGGGTATAAAGATAATCTGAGTAGGTGGCAAAGCTCTCATTTATCCAGGTTTCCGACCAGGTCCTCAGAGTGATCAGGTCCCCCCACCACTGGTGGGCGATCTCATGGGCAATGATGGTCTGCCAGGAGAAATCCTTATCCCCCTTTTCATCACAGATCACGTTCTGACCCAGAATGGTTGCAGAAGTGGCCTCAGCTCCTCCACCCTGGGTGGGGGTTTCCACCTGGTCATACTTAGACCAGGGATATGGATAGCCGTATATCTTATTAAAAAAAGCGATTATATCAGGGGTTTTTCTAAAAATCCGTTTGGCATCTTTCAGGTCCTTTGGATATACCCAATAATTGATCGGAAGGTTGCCAAGGGAATCTTTGATCACGGCAAAGGGACCTATAGCCACCATGGAAAGATATGTGGAGTGGGGTTTCTGCTGATGCCAGTGATAGGTGACCAAAGAGTTGAGTTTATCTTCTTTAATACTGATCAGTTTTCCATTTGAAAGAACCTTATTGGGTTTTTTTACAGTGGCGATCAGTTCCATGGTTGCCTTGTCGTTGGGGTAATCATAGCAGGGGAACCAGTATCTGGCCTCATTCGGCCAGGAGTCAGTGGAGACCATATTGGGATTCCTGTCGGTCTCCTCACTGAAGAAGAATCCTTTCCCGGGATTATTGACCGAGTATTTTATGGTAAATGTGATCTTTTCACCATATTGATAGGACCTGAGGAAATTAATCTGAAGGCGGTCTTCTGTCTGTTTGAAAACAAGGTGGATATTTTGATCATTTAAGACCCCGGTTACCTGAAGTTCCCGGGCATCCAGGAAACATTCCCTGAATCCATCCCTTAATGGTTTCAAGGTAACCCGGTTTTCTCCCCGGAAACTTTTCTGTTCCAGATCAAAGGTAAGCTTCAGACGGTAATGCAGGACGTCAAAATCATGGCTTCGTTCAATCTGGGGCGGCCTTTGATAGATGTCTGTTTTTTGAGCAGCGGTAGTAACTCCGACAATGAGGAGAAAAAGTATTGTCCATTTGATCAACTTCATTTATTTCCTCCGATTTAACATAAGTATCACTGATTCTATTAAAATATTCAAAAAAAAAGGGGAGATGGTAAGAAAGATAATGTTTCAAATCATTAACAACATATAATTACCTGGAAGGAATAAATAATTGTAATTGGCAACTGCTCATCGGTTTGTTCTGTGCTGATCTATACCCTATTAGCGATGACTGCAAATTCGCTCGATTTTCGATCATATGGGGTTCCTGCGACATCGGAATAAAGCCCCTTAACGGAAAAGCCAGCCTCTATAAACTCCCTCTCAAGATCCCCGGGTGAAAAATATTGTAGCCAGTTGTACACCTTTCTGGTGCGGTCCAACTCAATAATTGTGTACTTGTCCAGTACAACCTTTTCTTCATCGTATTTGAAGGTATTTAGAAAGCTATAGTACCTGTTTGGTGACCAAAATCCATTAAGCTGGTTCACTTCATATGTCGCGGCCTCTTCCCTTTGTTCAAATGCCGATAAGGAATAAACATCAAGAAGGACCGAACCTTTCGGTTTTATGATCTTGTGGAATTTGCTCAGAAGCCCTTTTCTTTGTATTGGGCTGAGGGCGCAGAAATCGCAAAATATCATCAGCACGAGGTCGAACCGGTCTTCTGTTTCAAACTCCAGGTAGTTCTGCTTCACATAGCTGATGTTCAACTGCTCGCGGGCTGCGACTTCCTTTGCGTACTCGATGGACCTTCCTGAGAAATCAATGCCTGTCACATTCGCTCCGTGTTTCGACAAACGTACTGTGTACAATCCAGGACCACAGCCAAAATCAGCTATTTTTGAGTCCCTGCCGATGTTGAACTCAGATGCCATCCATTCTACAGATTTATCGATAAACTTTTTGTTTCTTGAAGAGATATCAATCGACTCATTTAGGTGAAATTCGAGCATCTGCTTTGATGTATGTTCATCGGTCCACAATTCTTCAGTTGTATAATATTGAAATGGTTTCGGGCGAATATTAATTTTTTCTAATTCAGCAAACATAAACACCTCATATTAACAAGCCATATAACTATTAATAAAGATCAGTATATATTTTATAGAAAAAAAGAAGAATTTCAATCTCCGTCTTCGAAAAAAAGAGGGCAGAGATCCATTCTGTTTCTCAAAATGAATTTCCCGCCCCTTCTCTAAAAGATCTTTAACTGAAAATCTATTTTTTCCTTACAGAGGTCGGTTTAACGATTGGCTTAGGGATCAATCTTTTCTTTACAGGGGGCTTTGAAAGTAATAGTTTTTTATTAGCTGTCCATGTCCCGTTATCAGGGCCGCATTTAAAAGTTCCCTTCATTTCAGATTTAGATTTAAATTTTCCCGTGAAATTAATTGGATATGTAGTTCCGAGGCCGGTATTGTCTATTGTTGACGGATCCTGATTAAATGTGACATTCATACCTTTTACAGTATAGGTCCCTACCCATTCGTGGCCGTGAGCCTTTTGGATCCCCTTGACTGTGCCTGCCGTTTTTGTCCCTGCAAAAGTGAATGCCCATTCCCAGGTCGGTGGTTCCAAAGTCCATGTCAGCATTAATTTCCACTTCCCTCTTATATCATACATAAGCCTGGGAATAGTATCCTTAATTATTACTGGCTTGTTTACAAGGGACTCTTTTTTTATATCCCCGAACTGAAGTGACGTTAATGAGAACACTAAAGAAACAACTGACAATATAATAATAATTCTGGCAAATTTTTTCATTTCTTCTCCTTAAGATTTTCTTAATACTCTATATAAAAGTATTAATAGAAATATCTCAATAAAAAAAATGATGTAATTGTCCGGTTCCCAATACTCACTAATATTTTTTAGTGCCGGTTAGACGAATAATCACCAGTGCTATATAGAGTGTTAGGAGGCCTACCCCTACGTTTTTCTTCTTACTTTTTACTTCTTACTTCTAAGATCGTAAATAATAAACCCTTCCTGTTCTGCAAATAGTTTGAAATTTTTGTTGAGGAATTTTTGGAGGCCGGGCTGTTTTTTCCATGAGACAAGATCTGTAATAATAAAAAACTTCGGTTTCTGGGGTGCAAATTTTGAATTGTACAACTCTTCAGCAGAGGGAATTGATCTCCCCTTCATTATTTTAAAATCAAAATCTTCCTGAGTAGGCCATGCCCTGCCAAACATTTTTCCATAATACATGGCGGCATTCCCGTAGGATCTGGAAAGGAAGATATTGTTGATCCCGTGTCCGGTCAATTCTCCGGCTTCAAATGAATTCCCCCATATGGAGGGATCTGAAGTATTGTTGTAAAAATAAGAACCCTGCTCCCCTACCAGAAAGTATGCTGGTGAATACATCTTTATCTCATGATCTCCTTTCATAAATTTATATTGATGGTAGAGAGAGAAGATCACTCCGGCAAAGAGGAGTGAAAATACTATTGCCAGTTTTATATTTTTCTTCTTCTTCATATTATCAATCAGATACCCGGCCTGCCCCAGCATTAATGCGATTATCGGGAACAAAGCGATCTGATAATAATCATGAGTAGCCGTTGGACGACTGAAAATGAGGGCATAACCAATATAACCGAGGAATAGGCCTGCTAATACGAATTTAGCCTCTTTTTTGCTGATAGTGAAGAAGAGTACGATACCGATAAGAAATGGGATAACCCCTGTCACCTTTGCTATCTGAGTAAGCCATCCTACCCAGAAAAAGGGTGTTAAAAGTAGTTCCGGAGAGATCATCGTTGAAAGTGATGCATGCATGGTCTTGTTCCAGAAAATATTATAAATATAGAATGAGGTCCCGAGGGAGAAAAATATTGTATAAAACCAGGCAGTTCTCCAATTAAATATATACTTCTTTAATCCATATTTGTTTATCCCCAGAAATACAAGCAGACCGAGCAGGGGGAAAATGATAATAGCCTTGATTAGAACAGCAAAGCCCGAAAGGAAAGCAGCAGAGTAAAAATAGTCGCCCTTATCCGACCTGAAATGTTTAATGATCTGAAGAACACCCCAGAGAAAGAACATATTAAGTAATGATTCCGGCTGGATACTCTGGCTGGTATTTATCCCGAACGGGAAGAACAAATAGAAAATAACAGAAATTAATGCTCCGATCCCTCCAAACAAAAGAAGTCCGATCTTGTAGAGGATGATCGCACCGATAAGCCAGTAAAGAAGCGACATCATCCTGGCGATAACAAGATCCTCTTTTCCGGCCATCCTGTACATCTGATAGATCAGCTTCTCATTAATCCTGGGATCGATCTTTTCCCTGAAGTTCTGGAACATTACAGAAGGGATCCTTGCAATATCATCTTTGTGTTCACCGGTGTTGAGGTAGAATGAGCGGGCAAGGAGGGCGGAGTGGTATTGGCGGGTGGCATGGAAATGGGTCGGGTGGGTCTTCAATCCCGGGATCCTGACAATGAATGCAACTGCAAGAAGAATAAGCAGAATTATCGATCTGTTCCTGGCACCTTTGTCAACCGGTTTTTTATCATCACTATAAAGAGTTTGCATTAGTTAATATTATCTCTTATCAGGGGAGAACTCAATATTGAATTTAAGAATTAGGAGATAGGAGGTAGAAGATAGGAGATAGAAAAAAAACGTAGGGGCGAATAATTATTCGCCCCTACAAAATAAACTTTTTTGTTGACACAGCCGTATTACTGTATTAACATATTGATACAGTGAAATAAAATGATATTAAAAGAGATCTCAGTCGACTTCACATCACCGGTACCGGTGTATGAACAGATCAAGAGGAATATAAAACATATAATCGCCAAAGATCTACTGAAAACAAACGACCCTCTTCCATCTATAAGGGAACTTTCATCATTTCTTAAGATCAACCCCAATACAGTTGCAAGAGCTTTCCGGGAACTCCAGCAGGAAAAAATTATAGACGGAAGGCCGGGAAAAGGATTCTGGGCCTCTTCGAAAAAACCATCAGGAAAAAAAAAGATCGAAATGCTCGAAGACGAATTTAACAAATTTATAGAAAAGGCGGTAGATATGGGGATCTCTCCTGAATCTATGAAAGAGATGATCTCAAAATACTTCAGGGAGGAGAAATGATAAAGGTAAAGAATTACTCCTTTAAATATGGCAAAAAAACAATTCTGCAGAACCTCAACATATATTTTGAAAAAGGGGAAACAACCATCCTCGCCGGGCCTAACGGTGCCGGAAAGACAACACTTTTGAGATCTATCTGCGGAATTCTCAGATCGGGGGAAGGGAATATATCCCTAGGCAAATATATGACCTATCACAATATCAGGAAAAGAGTTGCCTATATCCCATCCTCACTCAGTCTATATGAGAACCTGAAATTGTCAGAAGCGATAACAGTCCACTCATCTTTTTACAAAAGGTACAAATTCAACAATATTTCAGGTTATAACTTTGATATGAAGCAGAAGGTCAGTTCGCTATCAAGGGGAGAGAGAACATTGTTCTATCTCTCTCTTGTCCTGGGTACTGATCCCCAATTTCTCCTTATTGATGATGTCATTCACTTCCTTGATCCCCACCTCCGCGACCTCTTCAGAATATCTATCCAGGAGAGGATCGAAAATTCGAAACTCGGGATAATAATTGCCACCCAGGATGCACTCGATATTGAAGGACTTGTGGACAGAATAGTTATATTAAACAAAGGGGTTATAGTCGAAGATTCCTCTTTCGAGAAAGTAAGGAGCCAATGTGTGAGAGTTTATTCTGAAAAAGAATTGAAGGGGCAGCCGGTCATTTTCTCCAGAAAATGGGAAGGGATGACAGAACAATATATATATCCATATAACAAAACAAATGAAGAAAATTTTGATGTCGAATATCTCCAGCTTTCTGAAATATTGAGAGCATTTATCGGGGGTGAATATGATCAGAATTGAATTGAAAAAAGTGTTTAAAGAGGGGTTGATAATATTTTTTATCATTGCCGCTCTATTCATTGCTATTCTGAATACCGATAAAGATGCATACATTGCCCCAGCTATCGAACTTTTCCTTCTCCTATACGCATCATTCTCCGGATGGTCTATATTCAACCGGGAAAGGGAAGAGGGCGCACTGGAATATATGCTGACACTTCCGGTATCGAAACCGAGACTACTCCTTATAAAATTTACACCGAGGATATTCCTGTTGACCCTTGTCTTCATATGTTATTGCTGTCTGAGCAAAATTTTCAGCCTCCCTACCGTTCTCAATCTCGCAGACTTCGCTGTATTCTTTTTCGTTTTCTTTCTGGTATCCGCATCATTTTCTATCAGCCTCAGAAGTTTTATCGGAACATTCTTTCTCACAGCAATACTGTCAAGCGGATTAACTTTCTTTGATAACATATTCTCAAGGGGGACTGTCAGCTCAGAGACAATTCTAAGATCGAACCTGATCCTCCTCGCATTCCCTATCCTGTTCTTCGTATTCTTTTTCAGGTTCGACCTGAAACCATTATTCAAATTCAACCTCCGCTTCATTGGTTATTCATCTCTGATAATACTCCTTATGATATCTGTCAGATTTTTCCAGATAGAGAGGAGCTGGTGTTATCACCTGATGACAAACGAAGGTAGTATCTACCGGATGTCGCCAGGGGGGATCCAATTCATAGATGAAGGTAAATTTTTCAAAAAAGGGAAGTGTTTCTGGCCGCTGACCGAACAGGGAGACAGTATCTACCTTCAGAGCCACCGCCCTGATAAATTCAGAAACAAGAACATATATATATATGACAAGAATTCAAAAAAGCTGGACCTGTTTTACCGGACTGAAAAAAACTGGTGGACGGTATTTACAAGGCCCCTTGATACTGCTCCGGTGTTATCCGGTGAAATGTTCTTCCTCCAGCGGAAAAGAAAAGAAAGAAGTTACAGGATAACTTCTCTTCTCGGAAAAAAGATGAAAAGATACCCGCTTAATACTGAAGAGATCGATAAAAAAAGGATTTATATTTTCCATGTATCGGGATCACCTCTCAGATTTCTCCTCAGGAGTAACAAGAGCGTAGTTATATATAAGCCGGACGGTAATATTGAGAAGAGGATAAAAGCTGATGCAGTTTCAGCATGGGGGAACAAACTTTTGATATTTAATAAAGGGAATATGACCCTATATGAACTGAATGATGAAATAACAACAATATTTGAGAGATCAGGAAAATTCAGGAAAGCATTAAGAAGATTCGGTTCTGAAGTTCAAAGGAAGGTTGTTTTCAAGAACGGCAGAGATTCATTCATATACAGTTTTAAAGAAAACAGCACAATCAAAAGGAAAGTGAGCAGAAACTTGATTTATTATAAGGTTATCAACAATAAATTCTACCTCGTTTATCTGACAGCGGAAGGGGTTGCTGCAGATATATATGAGGGAGAGAAACTTATCGGGCATGAATCGTGGGAGACAGGGATGACAGGTTACAGACGAGTCCTGGTCTTTGAAAAAGGGATAGTAGTGTCAAACGGTAAGGAGTATGAAAAATACTTATTTAAAAATATAAACTAAACTAAATCTTTTTTCGGAGAAAAAAAATGGCACATTTTAACGGTAGAGGTTTGCGTAAAAAAGCTGGAAAAAAGGAGGTGTAAGATGAAAAAGATAGTCTATTTTATTTTGTTAATACTTTTCGTCCTGTTCTCATGGCTTTACAAAGAGCCGGAAAATAGCAGCACTTCCGGACAGGAAAAGAGTTACCAGATCACGATAATAAATTAAAGGAGAATAATATGAACAGATCTAAAAAATTGTTATTTTTAATTATCTGTATTTTGTTTGTTTTTGGAACCATTACGGCTGGAAGTATAGTAGCCTTTGTTGAAAAGGGAGATATTGAAACTGTGATGAAGATGGTGAAAAAGGATAAAACCCAACTCGAAACAAAGAATGGGAGGGGAAGATCCCTGATCCATATAGCATCATCAAAGGGACATCTTGACATCGTAAAGTTCCTGGTTAAAAAAGGGGCCGATGTAAACCTTGAAGAGGAGAGTCACCGTCTCAGACCGCTTAACTTCGCATCCCGTTACGGTCACTTTGAAGTTGTAAAATTCCTTCTGGATAACGGTGCCGATCTTCACGCAAGGGAGAAAGATAATGAGACTGCTTTGTCATATGCCGTTGCAAGCAATAGCCTGGACACTGTTAAGTATCTTGTTAAAAAAGGGCTAAAGATCAATGACATGAAGAGTAAAAGAAATCTCCCCCCTGTCTATTATGCAACCGTTGGGTCAGGAGAAAACTTAAACATTGTTAAATATCTTATCTCTAAGGGAGCAAAAGTGACCGGTAAAGATGAAAACGGATGGACAATGCTTCACAGTTCCGCCTGGAGAGGGAAGAAAGAGATGATAGAACTGCTTATCAAATCCGGAATCACCCCTAATGTCAAATCTAAAACAGGATTTACTCCACTCCATGGCGCATCTTCAACTGGAAATCTTGAAGCAATTGAGGCCTTTCTCAAAAATGGGGCCAATCCGAATGCAATTGATGACAAAGGGAATTCGCCTCTCTCAAATGCCGTCTCATCCGGGCACATCAAGGCAGTTGCCATGTTGTTAAAGAGCAAAGCAAACCCGAACGGGAAACTGGAGTTTATGGGAGCTTCACCACTCCATATCGCAGCAGCGAAAGGTTATGGAAAGATCGGAGCAATGCTTCTCAAATCAGGAGCGGATTTTAAAGCTCTTGATGATTCAGGAAATACTCCACTCTTCTATGCCTGCAGGTATAAGAACAAATTGATGGCGAAGGCCCTCCTTAAAACCGGAGCTGAAAAAGAGGATATTCTCAGCATCTTCAAAAAGAAGAATCCTGCTCACAAACAATTAGAGAAAGGAACAGCTATTGTATGGTACACCGGCCATAGCGGATGGGCTATTAAAACCGAGAAGAATCTGCTTATATTTGATTATTGGAAAAGGAATGCAATCTCGGATACTCCATCACTAATGAACGGTGCTATCGATCCAGAAGAGATAAAAGGCCTGAATGTTTCAGTCTTCATATCTCATGATCATGCCGACCATTATATGCCCGCAGTTTTTGACTGGAAAGATAAGGTTACCAAGATCAATTATTACACAGGATTTACTCCGAAAGATAAGAACGGATATAAATTCCTGAAGCCTCAGAAAACATGGAAACTTGACGGGATGGAAGTTACCACAATAGAATCGACAGACACAGGAGTTGCATTTCTCGTAAAAGTTGACGGACTTGTAATATATCACTCCGGCGATCATGCTAATATGAAAAGAGATATGTCAGGGAAGTTCAAGCCAACTACAGATTATCTGGCCAGCCTTGGACTAACTCCCGACCTCTATTTTGCACCTGTTTCCGGATGCAATTTCAGGGATAAGGTGAGCCTTAAGCAGGGTGTTTACTACACAATCAAAAAAATGAAACCAAAAGCCGTATTCCCGATGCACGGCGGTTCGAACACTAAAAGCTATATCGACTTTGCAGAAACAGCAAAGAAAGATGGAATATCAACACCATTTTATTACCCCCTGGTTGAGGGTGACTGGTTCTTCTACAAAGGCGGGAAAGTGAAGAGTATAAATAAACTCAAAATCGTCGCAAAAGATGTAAAGAAAAAAAAATGCAATCCCGGATGTAAGTAAATACAGGGGCAGTAAAAACTGCCCTTAATTCTGGTCAGGGGTAAGGGGTGAAAAAATCATACCCGGAAATACCTCTTGTCCCTGACTTCTGACTTTTGAATGCAGAGAGTTGTTATCCTTTTGATTCAACGATCCACTTGATGACCGTGTTGATCAGGGCTCCCTTTTTTATCGGTTTGCTGAGATAATCATCAAGTCCCAGATCAATATATTTTTCCCTGTCGCCTTTCATCGCATTCGCCGTAAGCGCGATCACAGGGACATTCTTTTGTAAAGTTTTCCTGATCTCTTTTGTCACTTCCACTCCATCCTTTCCCGGCATCTGAATGTCCATTAAAACAACATCAAATTTCTTCTCCCCTATTGATCTCATCGCTTCTTTCCCGTTTACGGCTGTTACAACTTCAAATCCCTCTTTTTTCAATGTATAGTCAAGGAGCATCCTGTTAACACTATTATCTTCAACAACCAGGATTGAATACTCTGAAAGATCTTTGCCGGACCAGGCCTTATTGTGATTTATATCCTCTTTCTCAACTCCTCCGGAATCTGCCCTGCCAATATTAACTGAGAAACTGAATCGTGACCCTTTGCCCAGATCACTATCCACTTCAAGGGATCCGCCCATCATTTCAACAAGTTTTGCAGTAATGGCTAATCCAAGACCGGTCCCCTCATAATTCCGGGATAATGCTGAATCTATTTGTGAGAATGATTTAAACAACTTATCCGTATTATCTTTTGATATCCCGATCCCTGTATCACTTACTATAAATTCGAGAGATACCCATGGATCAAGTTCCTTTCTTAATTTTATATCAAGGTTAATTTCCCCCTCATCTGTGAACTTAACAGCATTGTTAAGAAGATTTCTGAGGATCTGCCTGAGCCTTTCAGGATCACCACATAGGAATCGGGGCACTTTTTTATCAACTTTTATATTTAATATTACCTTTTTCCCCTTTATCCATATCTTTGTAGTTTTTTCTGTTTTGGTGAGAAGCTTCTTCAGCTCAAAATTCTTTTTTTCTATGACCACTTTACCCGCTTCAATTTTTGAAAAATCAAGAATCTCATCGATCAGGTAGAGTAATGACTCGCCTGAGTTTTTAATAATATCAACATATTCTTTCTGCTTCTCGTCTAACTCAGATACTTCAAGCAATTCGGAGAACCCCAGGATAGCTGTCATTGGTGTTCTGATCTCATGTGACATATTGGCCAGAAATTCACTTTTTGACTGATTGGCTTTTTCAGCTTCCTCTTTAGCATTATGAAGAAGGATATTAGCTTCTTTTCTTTCCGTTATATCACTGCATGTTATAAAAAAGACTGACTCCTCCTTTTTTTCCCCGCAAAGATAAACCATTGAACAATCGACATACATACTGCTTCCATCTCTCTTCCTTCCGTGAAATTCAAATCGCCCTTTCAATTCCATCTCTACTGTTCTAACCTGCTTTTCACTTGTACGCTGAGCATCCCCATGGAAAAGGATCCTGAATTTAAGTCCCTCTAATTCTTTATCTGAATATCCGAAGATCTTCTCCGTAACAGGATTTGCAGCTATAATATTTTTTTTGTGATCAAGGATCAGTATCGAATCCATCGCTGATTCAAAAAGATGCCGGAATCGCTCCCTGCTCTCCCTTGTCGTAATTTCTGACACTCTTCTTTTGCGGAATTCTCTTATTGTGTTTATCACAAGCAACTCAATAATTAGAAGGAATAGAAATATTATTGAAGGATATAGATAGTTGAGTTTCAAATTCGGAAGATAGAAAGTAAATAATTTCCATCCCTTAATTTCCAGGTCAATTTCACTTGTGAAATGGCTCTCTCCTCTGAATACAACTTTGTCACTATTTATATCATAGGGGAATCTCCCGATATTAAACTTTCCCAATTGCCTTGATTTTTTTATTTCAATACGTCTTTCAGAAGAGATCTTCCCGGTAGCACTGAAAAGCCATTTTTTAACAGGGGATGAAAATACGATCCTGTCCGGTGATATCATCCCTCCTGTAAGACCTGATCGTTTGATAATTTCATCAATACTGCTGAGATTGAATTTAACAACTACTACTCCGGAAACTTTTTTATTGCTCCTGACCGGAAAACCAAAATACATCCCCCGCTCACCTGTTGTTACCCCCACAGCAGTATAGAATGAATTACGCCCCTTCATTGCATCCTTGAAATAGGGCCGGAACTTATAATTATTTCCTGTCAGGGTTTCAGAACCTTCATATGTCGAACTACCAATAACATCTCCGGAAGAATTCATTTGAAATAATAGTGCGGCTCCGAGGATTATTTTTATACTGTTAAGATTAGCAGTCAGCAATTCCTGGGTGGGGACGACTTTTCCGGCACTTATCTGAACTATCTGCTTGATAGTTGAGATAGATCTTATTACTTCCAATTTCTTTTTATAATAATCATTAATACCGGAAGCAATATCCTGAGTCAGTTCCGTTTGAATATTTTTCTCGTTATTTACATGATTTATCCTGAAAAACATTATAATGATCGCCAGAACTAATATATTGATTACTATAACAAACGGAGTAAATGTTTTTTTAAATGAGATATCTCTGAACATAGTTAACAATTATTATATTAGAGGGGGTTATTGTCAATAGGACAGAAGTCAGGAGACAGAGATAAACATAAATCCAAAATGAGAAGCACGAAGCTCGAAACAAACCCGAATGACCGAAACACAAATGTCCCAAACAAGAACATGAAGAGATCTTTTGTTTTGAATTTTGAGCATTCCTATTTTGAATTTGTTTCGGATTTCGAAATTCGGATTTCGAATTTGTTTTTTCTTCTGGCTTCTTGCTTCTGACTTCTGGTTTTTGTTTTTATTTCCGAAAGCGTGTGTAGATCCAGTCAAATATCCCTGTCAGGGTTATAAGGATAAAGAGGAAAGAACCGAGTGGGATTATCAAAATATACCATTCTCCTATCAGATCCCTGAATAATCTGCCGTTATGAATCTCGAACATATAGTTCCACAATGGCAACCTGTTATCATTCCTGATCTCCTCCGGTAATTCGAACCTGCCATTCATCTCCGAACCTTTGACCGGTACTATTCCCTGCTTAAAAGCAGTAATGAACTCCTCACCTTCCGGTGTTCTGAAATATCCGGAGATCATTTTTTCAGCCGGCCGGACCGGTGAAACAAATCTCACCATTTTCCCGGAAACTATATCGATCGCCCGTCCATCCCCCGGGATATGAAAAAGACCGTTGAATGATCCTACAATAAATCCACCCGCAGGATATTCTTCAAATACGGTTGCACCCATGACAAAAACAAGAATGGGGATCCTTGTTTTCCTGAATTCACCCGTCATTGTTTCATCCCCTTCCCAGATCCCGTCTTCAGCCTCGATCAGGACTTTTGCTTTATCTTTCAGGAAAAGAGCACTATGGATCTTCTTATCCCATGGATTATCAGGGAAAGGGCCCGGATATAACTGAACATCAATATCACCGCGCGCAATAACTGCCAGGAAAGGTGGCCTCATAAAAAACGCGGTCACACCGATCAGGAGGAACACAAAAGCCAGCCAGATACCGAGTTTAAGGTGATATTTATAAAAAAAGTTAAGTGAAGATTTACTATTTACAGATATTTTTTTCTTTTTTTTCCATTTTTTCGGAAAATACCACATATAGAAAGCAGAGATGCTCAGGAAAATTATCAACAACCCGAATATATCAAAGATGATCCTTCCGGCTATCCCCCATGCATGTCCACCATGAAGATCGAAGAAAAGACGGACAAGAGAAACCTTTTCAGCCTTCTCCTCACCCTCCCTCTTCAGGTCAATTTTCATAAATTTAAAAGATGTGGAACCGATAGATGTTTCCCAAACTTCCGATGGAGTAAAAATAATAAGTCTGTTATTAATTCTAAGGATCTTTTTTACTTCCACATTTCCACTTTCAGGAAAGATCTTTTTCCATTTTTCATTGATAGTATCGCAGACCCACAATCCACCGAAGGCGGCGGCGAAAAGTTTTGGTACCTGATCTTCATCTTCAAGTAATAACAGATCATTAACCTTCCCGTAATAGATCGAATCGGTGAATCCATCCGACATTTTTTTAAATGTTTTACCACCGTCAGTTGTTTTCCAGACACCCTTCTTCCCGCCAATGAAAGCTTTCTTTTTGTCACCGTCCAGGTAAAGCATCTCGATCAGAGAACTTCTGTTCCAATTCTCCGTTTCATACTGGGAAGGTACCATCCAGCTCGGAATGGAAACTCCCGAGACCAGATCAGGGTGATTCAATATGATCCCCGAGGAAGCAGACCATATAAGGAAAAGGATTATAAATAATCCGATATATTTATGTATAAATTTTGATTTATTGAATATCCACTTCACTATTTTCATCTGAAAATTATATATTTGATCCCCAAATGTGTCAACGATGGTCATATTTACATTGTCATGATTATGTCATTTCAAACAAATATCATCCATATGAACTTTTTTTGGCTCTCGCCATCATCCACTTCGCTTATGCGAATTCACCTTGCCGCAAAAGCAAAACACGGCTACGGCTGATACTTTCTGAATGACAAATATCATTCTTTTTGTGAGAGAACGAAACAGAGTGGCTGGGAACCGGTTTTACCGAAGCGGCGATGTTCCGAAGGAAAAAAGCTACTGTCTGAGTATGCTTCTTTAGAAGCATGCGAGTTGGCTTTTTAATGC
>Ga0190293_1000223_pt1 | contig 20023 bp, 27 predicted proteins | sample 48693001_MG_FD_161671 | JGI IMG/M metagenome (GOLD analysis project Ga0190293, IMG submission 161671) | Hydrothermal vent microbial mat bacterial communities from Southern Trench, Guaymas Basin, Mexico - 4869-30-0-1_MG | ecosystem: Environmental > Aquatic > Marine > Hydrothermal vents >...
GGGGTGTGGGTGGGCGTGGGAGTAGGGGTGTCGGTTGGTGTGGGAGTAGGGGTGTCGGTTGGTGTGGGGGTAGGAGTAGGAGTATCGGTCGGTGTGGGCGTGGGTGTGGGAGTGGGCATAGGCCAGGTGCGGACGATGAGCGGGAGGTAGATGGGTGGTGGGGGCTGGTGTATGTGGATGGTGGTGGTGTCGGTGATGGGGCCATAGTCGTTGGACGCCGCCGTCGCGGTGTTGGTGATGGTCTGGCCCTGGGTGCCGTCCTCGACCAGGACGCGGAAGGTGAGGACGGCAATCTGCTCGTGGGTGAGCTGGTCGATGCTGAGGGTGACGGTACCGGTGCTTGCACCGGTCACTCTGATCGTGCCCACGTCGGCCTCGGCGCTGCCGGGGACGAGAGAGAAGCCAGTGGGGATGGTGTCGCTGACCGCTACCTGCTCCTGTGGATGGATGCCGTTGTTGGTCACAGCGACGATGAAAGTGAGTTCGTCGCCGACCTGGACTGGGTAGGCGTCGTCGCGGTACGCTTTCTCCAGTACCAAGATGTCGGCGGCAGCGGATGCGCCACGCCAGATACCGCCTGTGATGGTCTGAGACAGGCCAGACGAGGATGTGACGGCCTGCTGGCCCAAGGTGCCGTGCAGCACGTAACTGGCGCTGGTGCTGGTGTCGCCCGCGCTGGCGGCGTAGGTCCAGTCAGCGAAGTGATGGTCTGATGGGCCTTGAGCACCAGTCGTACTGGCCGGAACTGCGAACAGCGCCAGGGCCAGCAGGATTGTCGGGATTAGCCAACGGTAGTTTTTCGTCATCTTCCTCCCCCATTCAGAGTATCATCCAAGAAGGCTTCTGGAACTGGATGTAGTTCTTCCTGGGCCATTTCCTCGTCCATCGCCCGTGCCTCGAGTAGTTTCTCTGGCACAGGCTCCAAGCGCACATCCTCGTAACCCAACCGCTTCGCTGCGATGCGGTAGTCGAACTCACACTTGGCTGGCTCGCCGTCCAGAGTCACACCGCGCACGGTGAAGGATGTAGGGCCTTTGTCCGTGACGAACAGCAGGATGGGTTCGTCGCTGAGCGGGGTGACGAAGACGTGGTAGGTCTCGGTCAAGTTCACCGTCTGGGCAAAGACGGATTCGATGGTGACGGTGACGACGCCATCCACCAGCGACGCTGTGCCAAAGTCCTCGAACCAGACCTCGGGGGACTCGATGGCATAGAGTAGACGTTCACCAGAGCGTTCGGTGTTTGCAACGGACGATTTGGTGCCGTCGCAGGTGATGTCGCCAGTGGCGTGCATATCGCCGCTGCTGTACACGCCGTAGTCGCCGCCAGAGCCGTGGACGGCGGAGACGCCGCCCTCGCCGTAGACGCCGTAGATGCCAAGGCTGCTGGCATCGCCGTGAACACCGGTACCGTGGGTGCCCATGCTGACGCCGTAGACGCCGTAGTAGCCAGTGCCGTAGACGCCGTAGGTGCCGCTGGCGTCTATGCCAACGCTCCCACCACTGAGCGTCAATCCGGTGCCACTCCCCGTCCACGTCTCCCCCCAATGGTCGTGAGGTCCACCAGCCACCGGCTCACAGGTGACCGTGCCGTCCTCGGCGATGACACGGATAGCATTGCCGCTGATGCAACTGCCGCTCACGCGGCGTTGGAGGTAGGTGGTATCAGCGTTGAGCGTTACGTCGCCGCTTGTGCCCCCGCCAGTCAGACCAGTGCCCGCGCCCACGGAGGTGATGTCGCCGAGCGTTGAGGGCGCGTCTATGCATTGCCAGGCATACGGGTAGTAGTTCCTCGTTTGGAGCATCTGTTGGGGATTGCATCCCATCAACTCCAGTGTCACACTGCCGCTTGAGCCTCCGCCCTCTAGCCCATCTCCGCTGTAGACAGAGGTGATGTCGCCGCCGGAGTCGTTGTCCACTCCATCGGCGAAGCCAGGGGGTACGCCCGTGAGGTTGTTCCAGTTGTTGTAGTAGGAGCCGTCCTGCCCATCGAGCAGATCGGCGTCCAGGCCGGAGCCGGCCCCTTCCTCGACGTCGAATCGGGTGCCGGTGAGGCTGAGTTGATTTCCAGCGGTGTAGGTGGTGTCGGTGTCGTCATCGGTCTCACAAGTGACCGTCCCGTCCTCGGCGATGACCCGAATGGAGGAGCCAGCCGCGCAGGTGCTACCCACCCGCCGCTGGAGATAAGTCGTGTCGGCATCCAGTGTCACGTCGCCACTCGTGCCGCCGCCAGTCAAACCTGTCCCTGCGTTGACGGCGGTGATGTCCCCACCCGCGCCACCTACTGGCTCACAGGTGACGGTGCCATCAGCGTTGACGACTCGAATGGCGTTGCCAGTGCCACAGGTGCCGCTCACCCGCCGCTGAAGGTAGGCGGTGTCGGCGTTGAAGGTGGTCCCCACCAAGTCGAGGCCCGTCCCGGCGCTGTAGGTCGTGTCATCATCGCCGTCGTCCAGACCGGCTGGCACACCCGTCAGGTTGCCCCAGGCGTTGTAGTAGGAGCCGTGCTGGCCGTCCAGCAGGTCGGCGTCCAGGCCGGAGCCGGAGCCTTCGGTGACGTTGAAGGTACTCCCATCCAAGGTGAGCTGGTTCCCGGCTGAGTAGGTTGCGCCGTCATCGGTCTCGCAGGTGACGGTGCCGTCGCTGGCGATGACGCGGATGGAGGAGCCGGCGCCGCAGGTACCGGATACCCGCTGCTGCAAATATGCTGTGTCCGCGCTGAACTCGGTTCCGGTCAGGTCCAGCCCTGTCCCGGCGGTGTAGGTGGTGTCGTTGTCGCCGTCGGCGATGTCAGCGGGGATGTTGGCCAGGTTGGTCCAGTTGTTGTAGTAGGCCCCCTCCTGGCCGTCGAGGGTATCGGCGTCCAGGCCGGTCTCCAGGACGTTGAAGGTGTTGCCGACGAGTTCTAGTTGATTGCCTGCTGTGTAGGTTGTGTCGTCGTCCACCTCGCAGGAAACCGATCCGTCTGCGTTGACGACGCGGATAGAGGCGCCGGCCACGCAAGTACCGGATACCCGCTGCTGCAAATATGCCGTGTCTGCGCTGAACTCGGTGCCCACCAGGTTGAGGCCAGTTCCGGCGGTGTAGGTAGTGTCGTCGTCTACGCCATCGGCGAAGCCAGGGGGCACGTCTGTCAAATCCCCCCAGGGGTGAGTATGGCCCACTGGGGAGTAAACGCCGTCGTGGTCGTGGTCGGAGCGGGCAACGGTAGTGGCGACGCCAGTGCCGGCAAAGTTCGCGTTGAGCGTCACGTCGCCAGAGACGCCGCCGCCGGTCAAGCCGGCGCCAGCATTGACGGCGGTGATGTCGCCGCCCCCACCCCCCGTCCCTACGTCGTCGGTGCCACATTGCCAGGTCGCACCGTTCCACTCGGCGATTTCCCCGTTGGCGCAGGTCTGGGGCAGGCGATAGGACTCGGCAACGTCCAGCGTCACGTCGCCAGTCTCGCCGCCGCCCGCGAGTCCTGTCCCCGCGTTGACGGCGGTGATGTCTCCACTGCCGCCGCCACTGCCGGTATCATCGGCGGCGCAAATCCAGGCGGCAGCGATGTCGTTCCATTTGGCTACCTCACCATCGGCGCAGGAGAGGCCGCCCAGGGTGTCGTCGTCTACGCCATCGGCGAAGCCAGGGGGCACGTCTGTCAAATCCCCCCAGGGGTGAGTATGGCCCACTAGGGAGTAAACGCCGTCGTGGTCGTGGTCGGAGCGGGCAACGGTGTTGGCGACGCCAGTGCCAGCAAAGTTCGCGCTGAGCGTCACGTCGCCAGTTTCGCCGCCGCCAAGTAGACCGTTCCCGGCTGTTACGGCAGTGATGTCGCCGCCCCCACCCCCCGTCCCTACGTCGTCGGTGCCACATTGCCAGGTCGCACCGTTCCACTCGGCGATTTCCCCATTGACACAGGTCTGGGGTAGGCGGAAGGTCGTGTCTACGCTGAACTCGGTGCCCACCAGGTTGAGGCCAGTTCCGGCGGTGTAGGTGGTGTCGTCGTCACCGTCGTCCAAGTCGGCCGGAATGCCCATCAGGTTGTCCCAGTCCAGGTAGTAGTTGGCTTCCTGCCCGTCGAGCAGGTGAGTGTCCCCCGCTACGAGCGCGAAGGCCACGGACGCGATCTGCTGGCGCGGGGTGAGGGTCTCCTCCCCCACGGAGATTTCGAGGTAGGTGTCGGTGTGGAGGATAGCGGGGTCAATCGGCTGCAGGCTGCCCAGGACGACGGCGAAGAAGCCGTTGTCCACGTGGACGTCGAGGGTCTCGGGCCCCCACAATTGGCTGCCGCTAGTGGCGGCGTCCCACAGGCCGAAGGCCATCTCGTAGACTCCGTCCTCGACTGGATCGCCGTTGGCGTCCAGGAGGTGGCCCTGGTAGGAGAGGGTCTGCGGGGGGGTGATTTGCGCCCCTGGGTGAGCCCGGGCGGTGATGGCCAGGGCCAGGGCTGTGGCGATGGTTACGATGGTTACGATTACGGTTGTGCGTTTCATTGTTCCTCCTGTAGATTGGTAGATTGGTAGACTGGTAGATCGGTAGACTGGCGGTTGGAGCCGTGTCATTGTTCCCTGTCACCGCCTCTAGCCCCTGTCACCGCCTGTCACCCCTGTCATCGTGTCACCGTTTTTCGGCTCTGGGGCCAGCCCTTCGGCTCCGCTCAGGGCCAGCCCCGCAAGTTGGAGTAGCCGAGGGGTGACGCGCCGGGGGGTGACTGCATCCTTCGGCGGTGTGAGCCAACGCCGCCGCTCCCACACGCGGGCCAGGTCTGTGAGACGACGCTTGGAGATGTCCCCTCTGAAGGCCTCGTACATCTTGCCGATGGTGAAGGCGCCGTCCAATTCCTGGACGGCATACGCTACCATCTCGGCCTCCAGGTCGTCGAGTTGGGCGACGACGGCAGCCCCATCCTTCCACTGGGCCACCAGGCTGTCGATCATCTCGTCGGAGACGTAGAAGCCCTGCATCACCTGGAACGGCCGGCCCGACAGGCGGGTGATCATCCGCCCCGGCACGTGCCGGATGGGGGGTAGCCGGACTCCTTTGGCCGGCTGGAGCACGAGGCGGTAGTCCAGGTCGCTCGGCAGCCAGAAGGCGATGCGTGACGCAACGTTGGCCTTGATCAGCCCGGCGATGGCGGAGGCGTCGGGCCGTTGCGTCGCCAGTACCGCGTGGACGCCGAAGGCGCCGCCCTTGGCGATGACGCCGGCGAGCAGTTTCATCACGTCTGAACTGGATCCACCGCTCTGGATGGCGACGTCGGCTACTTCGTCCACGACCAGCAGGATTGTAGGCAACGGACTCTTGGACCTGGCGTTGTAGCCGGCAAGTTTGCGCACACCAGCCTGTACGAAGAGTCCCTGCCTCGCCCGAATCTCGTCGTAGAGACTCTGCAAGACCTGGCCGATGGTCTCGACCTCGGTGGCCGGTGGGGCCATCAGGTGCGGCACTCCGCTCCAGGGCAGAAATTCAACTGCCTTGGGGTCCACGAGGACGAGTTGGAGTTCCTCCGGTGTGTGTCTGGAGAGAAGGGCGTAGAGCATCGAATTGAGCCAGGTGCTTTTGCCCATACGCCGCGTGCCGCCGACGAGGACGCTATCGAGGCCGGCCAGGCTGGCCCAGGTGGGCGCCTGGCGGCTCATGCCGATGGGGATGTGGGGATCTTCCCCTGCGGGCCGGGTGGTCAGGTCGAGGAGGACGTTGCGGCCGAGGCGGCGCACCTGGCGCGGGGTGGGTTCTCTGGCGACGAGGATGGCCAGGCCAACGCTGTCTACGATTACCACCCGCCGCCCGCCGAGGGTAGCGCGGAGTTGGCCGATGAATCGCCGGTCGAGCCATTTTTCGCGGGGGATGTTGCCCAGGCGGTGCATATCGAGGACGAAGATGACCTTGTCGTTGGTCTCGATGCCCACTGCCTGGGGGACGATGGCGGTATTATCGTTGCGTCTCTGGAGCATCTGGCGTTGGGACAACGTGACGAGGATACCACGCCAGAGGGTCTCTGTCAGGTTAGTCTGAAAAGGGAGTATTGTCGTCATCTTGTGTCTCCTCCCACGCGGCCTCGATGGCGCGTATCATCCCATCGGGCAGGAGGTTTGCCTTGCCTGGGCCCAGGAGGTCCACCCGGCGCACCCGGAACGTGCGTTGCAGGCCGGGTACACCGGGCTCCGGTGGCGGGGCGAGCGGGAGCGGGGGGTCTGGTCTGCGTCCCCCTCCCTGGTGGCCTGCGCCGATGCGGGGGCGGGCCTGACCGTCTATCCACTGGTCGCGGGCGGTGGTGCGTTCTTCCTGTTGGGCCGAGCGCAGCAGGGGAGCCTGCACGATCCCGTTGGGCAACACCCGGATCGCGGGGCCGGGCTGCCGGTCCAGATCAACGAAGGTGTATCCGCCTCCCTCTTGCGGCACTGCCATTGGCTCAGCGTCGCCCAGGACGTTGCGCGGGTAGACGATGGGCCGCTTTTGGTGCTGGCGGGCGGCGTAGACGAGGAGGGCGATCATTCCCCCGCCCAGGATCAGCAGAACGATGGGGATGCCGTAATCCCGCGCGTACCCCAGCGTCTCCTCGCGCCGTTCGGCCTGGCGGGTCATGGTGGCGTGGGCGGCCATCGCCGTTGCGGTGTGCACCTCGGCTGTGGCGGTCGTTTTGGCTTTCCAGGCTTGCTGTGTCGCGGTGGCGACGTCCGCTTGATGCTGTGCCGTCGCGGTTGCCGCTGCATTGCGGGCCTCGGTGGTCGCGGTGGCCTGGCGGTTGAGCGTGTCGGCGGTGGCGGTGGCTTCGAAGGCCCGCTGTTGGGCGGTGGCCTCGATGGCCAGCGCCTGAGCGGTCATTTCCACGGAGATGGCCATAGCGGTAGCCTCGGCCACCTGGGTAGCGTTAGCCGCTTGTTGGGTGGCCCACTGCCAGCGCTGCTCCATCTCGCGTTGGTGGGCCTCGGCGGTCGCCTGGGCCACGGCGGTCATATACCGGTACTGCTGCTGCGCTTGCGCATCGGCGGCCTGGCGCGTGGCTTCGGCTTGCTCGGCTACGGATTCGGCGGCTGCGGCTGTCGCGTACCGTTCGAGGGCGACGGCCTGGGCTGTGGGTTTGAGTGGGTCGCCGTCCGGCCACTCGACGGCGATGCGGGTGAGTTCGTTCGCCGACGGGACGTAGCTGGGGTCGTTGTATTTCTGGTATGCCTCGGCGCAGCCGGTGAGGATGAGTACTGCCAGCGCGATGGTGCCGGCTACGATAGCCAGTCGCTTGTTCACAGCACCTCCCAACCCCCCTCGGTCCCCCCGCCCCCCCTCGGTCCCCCCCAATGCTGGGGGGAGGGTTGGCCTGGGAGGATGACGATGTTGCCGCCGGGCGCGGGCATCGAGGGCGCCGCCGGTCGTCGGCGAGGAGCGGGCGGGTGCGCACCACCCAGCAGGGCATAGATCTGCGCTTGTTGGAGGGCGTCCTCCAGCCGCGCCCGTTTCTGGCGTTGCCGCAGCCAGTAGGACAGTGCCACTACGCTCACGGCCAGCAGTCCCATCCCCAGGATGACGGACACGAGGAAGAGGGTTATCGAGGTGGCCGCACTGGTGGCGGCCTGGGCGCGGATGATTGCTCGCTGTTCGGCGTGGTTGGTGATTGCCAGGGTCGACACGACGCCCAGGGCGAATGTTGCCACGATTGCGACGAGGGGCCAGATTAGCCGCTTCATTGCAGCACCGCCTTCAACGTCAGTTCGCAGAGAATCCACGCTTCGGGCCATAGCCCTAGCAGCCGCGTCACTGCCAGGGCCAGGGCCAGGGTTGCGGTGATGGCGGCGATGGGCCAGGTTAGTTTTGGTAGCGTGCGATTAGTCATTTGCTCGGGCTCCTTTTGTGTGTTTCTCACCCTCCCGCAGGTTCGGAAACCTGCGGGAGGGTAGTCGGATATTTACGGCTGTGGTTCGTGCTGGCCGCGGCCGGTGAGCGCGTCGGCCTGGCGCATGGCGGCGGTGACTCTGCGTCTGCATTTTGGGCAGTAGCGCCGGTGGCGTGCGGCGAGAACTCGTTTGCATGAGGCGCAACGTCTGACTCTGCGCTTGGTCATCCCCCACCACCCCCTTCGGCTACTCCCACCCAGAAATGGTGCCGTAGCACGGAGGGCTTCGCTGCCACGCGCACCCTGCCCACCTTCTCCACCCGGCCGTTGTCGCTCAGCGCCGAGGGGTGGACGTAGCAGACGTTGGCGGGTGCGCCGAACTTTTGCTGGTATCTCTGCGCTGCTCGCCTGACCTTCTCCGCCAGGTCGCGGTCTGGGGCGTCGTCGAACCAGAGCAGGCCGATTGTCAATGTACAGGTGGTATTCATTTTGCTTGGGCTCCTTTCTGTTAGAACGCGGATTTTAGGACGTTAGCGGATACATTCTGACACCGACGGGATTGCCTCTCACGGCTCTTAGCGGTGCTCCTGCTGTGTCGCTAAAGGCCAGCCATAACGCTGGCGTTGACGCTGGCCTTGACGCTGGCGTTGACGCTGGCATAAAGGCCAGCCTCGCAGGTACTACCAGTCATCGTCAGGCAATTTGAGCGTGTATTTCCACCTCAGGGCGTGGATGGGTTGTCTGGCACGCCGCAGTTCGCGGCGCAGATCGTGGTGTTCGTTGCGATAATCACCGATGAAGCGGCCCATCACCCAGGCGACCAGGGCGGAACGGCTGCAATTCTCGGCTTTGGCGACGGCGGCGATGGCCGTCTGCAGATCGGCTGGCAGATCGTAGGTGGCCTTGGTGCGCCGTTGGTCGGATTTGGCCTTGGCTGTTTTCTTCGGCCCGCTGGTCCGGCTGCTGGCCAGGACGCGGCGGGTGTCCTCGTCCAGGTGCTCGGCGCCGGGACCGGCCAGGGGGTCGATGCGGTCATTATCCTCGTACATCGGTCAGGAATCTCCCCAGGACTGCGCCATACTCCTGGACAGCGATGGCGCGGGCTCTCTGTTTGTGTGGCTGTGTAGGTCTGAGGGCCCACAGGGTCGAGCCGGTCGCGGGTAACTCGGCGATGATCGCGCGGTTGCGGACGGTCGGATAAACGAGATTGCCGTAGGCCCGGTGGACCCGGGCCAGGTTGGCTTTGTGTTCTCCCTTGCGAACGTCGAGCAAGGTTGGAATGACACCCAGGAGTTGGACGGGCCGGCCGTCGTCCTGGGCCTGGATGATGGCCTGGCTCAGGCTGCGCAGGCCAGAAACAGGGCCGTGCTCCGGGATGAACGGCGAGAGTACCCATTGAGCGGCCCACAGTGCAGCGTCGTTGATGATCCCCGGTGACGGTGGGCAATCGAGGATCACGAAATCGATCCGGTTCCTGAGCGGAGCCAGGACCTGGGCGATGGCCGGCTTGCCCGTCTCGGCCGTCAGAATGGCCTTGACGCGCTTGCCGGTGCGCCGCTCGTTGGGTAGTAGTCTCAGGCGGGGCGTGCCAGTGGCGATGACGTGGTCGGTGATGGGCTGGTCGGCGCCCAGGACGTTGAATAGGCCGGGCTGCTGGCGGATACCCAGGTACTCGGTCGCGTTGGCCTGGGGGTCCAGGTCGATGAGCAGGACGGAGTAGCCTTTGTAGGCCAGGCCGGAGGCCAGGGTGATGGCGGTGGTTGTTTTGCCGGTGCCGCCCTTTTCGTTGAGGATGGCGGTGGTGATCACGGTGTTACCTCCGTTGCGTGGGCGCGGTATTCTGGGATCATCTCACCCGTGACGATGAAACCCTGCTCGTCGTCGGGTTGGTCGCACGGAGATACCAGTACGGCTATCTCCTCGCCCGATAGCAGGGGGTAGTCGCCCCAGCTGTCCCAGTTCTCACCGAATTTTTCGGCAGCCTCCTCGGTGTCACGGGCATACACACGCATCGGTTCAGCATAGCGATCGTCGTCCTCGACGATTCTCACGTACCACGCAGGCGGGCAGCGGTGTCTGCTCACGAAATCGAATTCTCCGCAGATTGGACATTGCTCGAATTCTTCCCAGTTCATCGTTACCACTCCCATCCCTGGCTGCCGGTTGCGGCTCGCCAGGCGGTGGCGATCGCTCGCTCGATGCGGTCGCGGTGGATTTCGATCTGGCGGATCTGGTTCTCCAGGTCCGCTTTTTGCTCGCGTCGCTCGATGGCGGCCCGGACACGGTTCTGTTTTTCTGGATCGGTGCCAATGTAGACCCGAAGACGCTGACCGGAGCCGGGCTTGCCGTGGAGGGGGCAAGCCTCGTCCAGGCGGTGGAGAGCGTAGAGTTTGGGTGTGCGGCCGTCGTGGTTTGCGTCGCGCCAATGGGCACTGCCAGTGCAGATGCCGGCGCGTTCGAGGTCGGCGGCCTGGGCGTGGAGGTCGGTGATCTGTTGGTCCAGTCTGTCGAGGGTTTCCAGGATGGTGGTCACCTTCTCCTCGGTAGTGACATTAGCATCGGAGATGTACGATAGTTGTTGCATTTTGGGCTCCTTTGGTGTATACTACTGTTGGTGAGGGGACGCTCTTGCTTGGGCTCCACCCCTCGCCAGGGGCCACCGGTCTGCAGCCGGTGGCCTCGCTGTTAGAACGCGGATTGCAAGACATCAGCGGATCGCAGCGTATCGGTTTCGCTCGGTCTTGCTGTCTCTGCGCGAGTTGCTGCGCTTAGCCACGGGCTGGTCCACGCAGCAAAATGTATACCACGTTTCCAGTAATTCCTCGGTAAATAGTCCCGCTAGCCGCTTGTCTCCCTGTTCCTCGCTGAGTAGTCTCCACCAATTGCCGTCCAGTTTGCGGTCGCTGACGTATTCTTGCAATATTTCCCAGTCCTCGTCGTTCAGTTGTTGTGTAATGCCCACCAGTTCACGCAACTTAGCGGGGGGAGGTATATGTTGTTGCAACCGGCTGATCACGAACGCGGTTGGATCGGTCAGCGAAGATTGTGTTTGTGTGTACCAGATCCACGCCTGGACATCCTCGGTGGTGATGTTGTTGGTTACGAGCTGAGATAGGACAGGTTCTTGCACATTAAAATCAGATAGGATGTCACGAAGACCAACAACATCGTCGCTGGTCTGTTCGCTCGTCGGCGTAGTGGATGTTGTTGTGGATTGTTGTGTTTGGATTGTTATTTCGGATTGTTGTTTTCGGATTGTTGTTTCGGATTGTTCCTCTTTTCCTGGAGAAGTAGGGTCTTCGCCTGGGGAAGTAGGTACTTTTCCTGGAGAAGTAGGGTCTTCGCCTGGGGAAGTAGGTACTTTTCCTGGAGAAGCAGGTTGGCCTGTTGCTTCAGGGAGCGGTAGTTGGTTGGGATGGATGATGACAGGTTTTTTTCTGCCTCTCGCCCAGCGTTCCTGTATAGGTTGCCACGTTTCCAACCGTCGCAGGAGGGCCTGGAGAAAGGTGCTTTTCGCCGGGAAGTGCGTGGTGGCTTTGTTTCGAATATCCTGGATAGCCTCGGGCGTGCAGGTGGGCACATTCAGGATGTAGTATTCGTTGGAGGTCTTTCTGTCTCCAGGCTCAACGTGGATCAGTCCGCACCACGTCAGAAGCCGGTTGAAGTTGGATATGGTTGCCGGTCCGATCCCCAGGTGCCGCTCGATAAGGGTGTATCCGGGCCAGCTGCGTTCGTCGGCTTTGTTGGCCAGGCGAACGTACAGGCTGTACATGGCATAGCCGTGTTTGTCGATGATGGGCAGCCATTCGTCGATCACGCGGTTATGGATGCTGAATTGGTGTTTCTCTCGCCGGTCGCGCACGATGATTGTCGGTTCAGCATTATTGTTCTTATGCATGGTGGTCTCCTTGGATTAGAATGGTGACAGAGGTGGCCAACCTGGTGGCTGTCTCTGTCGCCACGCACGACAGTAATGAGATAAGGAGGCTACTACGATGTTGCTTTCGGAATGTGTCGAGGTTTATCTCGACGATTGTTACGCTCTGGCTCCGAGTACGCGGGCGCTGTATGCGTATCATTTGGAGCGTTTTGTGCTGGAGGTGGGGGACCGGCCTGTGCCGGAGGTCTCGCCGGTGGTGGTGCGTTCGTTTATGGTGGGCCTCAGACGCCGGGATGGGAAAGAGTACAGTGCCGCGTATCAGGACCAGGTGTATCGCACGCTCAGCACGTTTTTCCGCTGGAGCGTGCGGGAAGGGGCTGTGGAAGGCAACCCGATGGAGCGGGTTCGCCGGCCACGGGTGCCGAAGCGCAAATCTCCACGCTTGTCGCTCGAGGAGGTGGAGCGGCTGCTGGACGCGGTCCGGGAGACGGGGCGCCCGGTGCGCAACCTGGCCATTGTCTGTCTGATGGTGGATAGCGGCTTGCGCCGGGGGGAGGTGGTGAGGCTGGAGGTCGGCGACGTGGACCTGGACAGCGGTGTGGTGCGGGTGTTCGGCAAGGACAAGAAAGAGCGGGATGTGCCGCTCGGGCCGGTGACGTGTGAGGCGCTGCGGGCTTACCTGGCGGTGCGGCCGGGGTCGTCATCTGACGCGCTTTTTGTGACGGCGGCGGGGAAGCCGCTGACCCGAGGTGGCCTGCAAACGCTGGTGTACCGGCTAAAGGCGCGGGCCGGTCTCCCGCAATTGCGCTGTCACCTGCTGCGCCACACGTTTGCCAATCACTTCATCAACGGCGGGGGTGGCCTGCGCAAGTTGTCAAAAATCCTGGGTCATGCTAATATACGCACGACGGCGGAGATTTACACGGATCCTGAGTTGTCAGAGTTGCAAGAGGAGCACGCGAGGGTGTCTCCGCTGGCGCAGTTGCGGAAGGGTGATAATGATCGGAGGGGCGGTTAGCTTCCCAAGCTGAATGTCAGGGGTTCGAGTCCCCTCACCCGCTCTGCGGAACCGGCCGGCAGGCCGGGACGCAAAGCCCCTTCTGCGGTTGTTAAAGTGCAAATCGAATGGCTGACGGAGGTGGGCGAAAGGCCATCAGTCCCTGGCCGGACTGGTGGCCTGCTTTCGTTCAGGTGGTCGGTTCGTTAGTCTCCTGTTGCTGGTCATCCTCCTCGACCCACTTTTGCAGCGCATCCCGGAGGACGTCGGAGACGCTGCGACCAGTTACGGCCGCCTTGATGCGTGCCTTTCGATGTAGGTCGTCGGGCACGCGAATTGTGATGCGCCTTTCTGTCATTTGGTCCTCCTTGTGCATTAGTACAAACTGCTGTACATTGTACCAGATTTCGGGCGGGTTGTCAACTAGAACTTGTGTTCTGGGGTGTTTGAATGGGAGATATCGTCGGTTTGCGGGATGTCTGCGCGGCGCTGCCTTCGGCGCTGCCTGATCGCCCGTTCGTCACTCGCGGCCGGGTGGCGGAGGTGCGCCGCGTGCGCGGCTCATGTTATTTCACGCTGGCGGATGGCGCCGCCCGGCTGCCGTGTGCGCTGCTGCGCCAGAACGCGGCGCGGACGGAGTTTTGGGTGGCGGTCGGCCAGACGGTGGAGGTGACCGGTTACGCGGAATGTTTCCGAGGCCGGTGGCAGTTGTACGTGGTGGAGGCTCGGCTGGTGCAGGGTGGGCGGGGGTGGCCGGTGGGTTATCGCTCTCGCTCGGCGCGGCGGGTCGTTGATGGGTTCTACCGGCTGCTGGACGGGCTGTTTGGGCCGGCGCGGGGGTGAGAGGTGGCGACGTGGGCCTGGCCGCCGGCGGCGGTGACCGTCGCCACACTGGGGGCGGACCTGGCGACAGCGGCTTCGAGGCTCAGCGGTGCGCCCGTCGCCACGGTTCCACTGAGCGGTCACCGCGAAGCGTGGCGACACGTGTTCTATCGAGCGAATGCGATCCCGCTTATTCCCGTCGCCACTGGCCTGTGGCCGTCTTGCGACTCAGCTCGTATGACAAAAAAAGAGCCCGACCCGTGTAGTACCGGGTCGGGCTTGGTCGTTGCGGGGGGCTATTGTCGAGGCTTTGTTATCGTGTGCTCTCGTAAGTCGAAGTTCCTGCCTCGACTGTCTTGGCCCAATCTACGATCTCCGACACACTGGCAGTGGCGACCCACTGCCAGTGTTCGTCACCCTCGGGCCAATCGTACAGGATTGATGTTGGCGTACTTCGACAACCTGCGCGAGTTTTGGACTCGCCTACGTGCCTTTTTCTCTATGTCGTTCATTTTGATCTCCTTTCTGATTGTGTTGCCCCCACCCGACCGGGCGCCGGGTGGGGGTCTGGTTTTCAGACTACCACTCCTCATTGCCAGGCGGCACTACTAGGCCGAGTTCGGCGCTATACTCGACCTCGACGCACGGGACTCCGTCTACCGTCTCCCATCCTCGTTCGAGTACGGTTTTGACCGGCGCTGGTACGAGCCAGTCTTCCACCGGTCGCCGGTCGCGGAAGGCGGCCGGCAAGATCAGGATGGAGTGTCCGCAGTCGAGCGGGTAACAGTAGAACGGTTGAAGCTCCCCTGGCAGGGGGCGCGGGTACTGCGCCCCCTGTTTCAGAGCTAAACCACGTAGCGATTTAGCTATGTCAATCATACTACTCCTCCTGGTCGAAACAGTGGCAGTGCTTCTCTTGACAGCGGAAGCAATTCATACATACTGGCTCGTTGTCGCAACCGGGTACCTCGCAGGGTTGCCACAGCTGGCCACGTGGAATGCTGCCGGTGTATTGGCGGTGCCTCGCGGCCAATTGGCGTTGGATTTCGCGCGGTGATTGTGTCAGGAATCTCTCGTCTAGTTGTGCCTGGCTGTCGCTGACTTTTTCTTCCCTCACGGCGGCCCAGGGGCCGAAGCTGGCTCGGAGATGTGCGTCTGGGCCGATTCGCTGCGCGTTCGCCAATGGCCGGTCGGGGCTGAATCCCTCTGGCATCCGCACGTGTCGAACACCCTGCATCGTGGTGAACTCTTCACCCTCGGCCACGTCCTGGAAGGCGCGTTCGCCTTCTTTGAGGTAGCTGTGTTTCCTTAGCCAATCATCTGTTGTTGGCATCGCTTGGTCTCCTTTTCGATTGCCCCCACCCGGCCGGGGGCACCGGCCGGGTGATGGGTTGGGTTTGCTACAGGTCCTGGTTGACGATTGAGACGATGAACTTCTCGAACACGCGCGCAACTTGCTTTGCTTCGAATTCGTTTCGTGCCGTGACGACGATTGCTTTTTGCTCACCATCGTCGTCGATGTAAGTTATCTCGAAGCGATATTTTCTGCTGGACATTTGTTTGCTCCTTTCTGTTTGTACTGTACCTGCGGGAACTAGGCGCTTCCCGCGCTGCGTCTTTTCCTCTGCCGCACCCGCGCTTTCTCCCGTATCTGCTCCTGGTGTCGCTCGAAGTGCCGGGCGTTCTGCGCTCGGCGTTTGCAGGCGTTGGAGCAATACTTCTGGCGCGGGTAATTGGTGCGGAAGGCTGCTCCGCACGCGACGCATTTGCGCTCGAAGCGGCCTTCCTCGCTGGATTCGGGTCCGTAGTTGCTCACCGGCGTGGTGGGTGGTACGTCCCGCGCGGCTCGTTCTGGATGCGGCGCATCGGCTGCCCGCAATTCGGGCAGTTGCGCCGGGCGGGTTTGCCGAAACCGCGAAAATGTGGGTAGCTTTCGCCCGGGCACTTTGGGTTGACGCAAATGTTGGAGGTTGGGTTGACGTCGTACTGGGTGTAACTTGGCATGGTGCTCACTTTGTGGTCTCCTTTCTTTAGATTTTTCGCGGGGGCTCTATCGCCTTTCAGTATCCCTGGCCCCCGCTCGTTATCATTATACCACGAGGATACTGAAATTCCGCAACAGAATGGGGGGAGCGCGGCGGGGGGACCGCGCTCCCCTGGGCCAACACCTACAGGTGACCATATTGGGTAATAGCGCTCATTGTTCCTCAGTCAGCTGCGGCTGATAGGTGAGGCCGGCGATGGCGGCCGTGTGCGGGTCCTCGGCGACCCACTTTTCCAGTGAGCGCCGGAGGTACGTCGCCATGGAGATACCAGCTTCTGCGGCCCGCACCTTGGCTGCGCGTCGCAGTGGCTCGGGTAGTCTGATGTGCAACGTTGTCTGCTTGTCTGCTGTCATTCTGTTCCCTCCTGGTGGGCCGGCTGGCCCAGGTTGCTAGTTACCGTGCCGGTACGCTTGGTACGCTTCCAGTTGCTCCAGGTAGGAGCGCGTGGAAACGTATAGCACGCCGTCACTTTCTGGCGGCAGGTTCGGGTCGGGCAGCGGGTAGTCGCCAGCGTCCACGTCCACGTCGCCCAGGTCGTCGCGGAGCGCCTCGTACAGTTCCCGGCCGCGTTTCCCAATGTTCCCCAACCGCTCCTGGTAGGCGTCTATCCGTTCCTGGAAGTCGGCCACCAGTTCGGCGAATTCACCCCGCACCTGGTCAAAGTCGCCGCGCAGTGCATCGTAGTCGGCGTCCAGTTCGTCGCGCCCCTCCCGGTAGCGTGCCAGCACGTCCTCGCGCTCGTCGTCCAGCGCCCACACCAGTTCACGGCGTCGCGCCTGCGCCCGTGCTTCCAGGTCGGGGTCGTAATAGTTCAGGATCGCCTCCTCGACGATGCGCGCCAGTTCGCCCTCGTGTAGGGCCTCCAATGCGTCCAACTCGACCTGACCCTCGCCGTGATCGCGTTCCCAGTTCGCTTTACGCAGGTCAGTATCCTTGACGGGCACCCTGGGCAGCCCATAACCGGCCACCTGCTCGGCGGTCAAGACGATGGGTTGTAACCTGATGTTCAGATCCCCGTCACCGTTCTGACGCTGGAAAAACTCGATTTTACGGGCCACGCTGATGGGCATGCCCAGGCCGGCCGGGTCGTAGTCGCTCACGTAGAGGATGCGGGCCGGGCGCTCGGCGTCCCTCACGCGCTCCAGGAAGGCCACGACCGCCGTGATGCTCAGTTCGCCCGCACCCGTCACCAGACTGACGTCGTAACGCCGGCACAGCGGCTTTAGCACGTCGTTCATCGTCGTCTTTTCGCACCAGACCTCGACGTGGTAAGCCTGCTGTACGCCATCGTAGCCGTCCACGTCGAAGGCGGGCAGGTCGGGCAACTCGTCGGGCAGACCGGGCAGGTCGGGCAACTCGGGCAGCTCGTAGCGATCCCACTCGTCCTCCTCGTATGCCACGGAGTAGCGAGGCGTGGGGTCGGTGTACCAGAGGTCGCCCGGCTTGTACCAGCGGGAAAAGATCATCGCCTCCGGGTTACGCCGGTCCACGAACGCGGCCGGGTCTACCAGGCCCAGGTAACGCGCCCACTTGCCCGCGTTCCCCAGGTAGGCCCAATCCTTCAGCGTGTTCTCGTAAACCTCGCCGTCTGGTCGCAGCACGGGTGGGTCTTGGCTCACGATTCTATAGTGGACGCGCCGCAGGTGCACCCCCTGGGTGTAGCCGAATCGCTCCCACAGGTCTGCAAACCACTGCGCCGCCGCAACCTCAGATTTGCGGCCGGTGTAGAATGGGTCGTTGTTGGGGGCCAGCGCGCACAGGTCCTTGATGCTGACTCCCTGGGTGTCTCTCGCTAGTTGCTTTATTATCCGGTAGTTCATTTTCTGTATCCCTATGGACAATGGGCCAATTGTACCACAGTTGGCCCGGTTGTCAAATGGCTCCTTGTGGGGTGTCAAGTTGGGTAAGATGTCCGTCATCTTCCCCAAAGTCGTCGGCAACGTCGTTGGCGTATTTGAGGATCAGCAAGCCGACGATGACGTCTCTGGCCTGCGTTGCGCTGGTCGCGGGCCGGACGATGCGGATCGCTTCGTCCAGATGGCGGTAGAGTTGGTCACGTGTGAGCATCTTTCTCCTTGGTGGCGACACGGGGACGTGGCGGCCGTCGCTGATCCGCTGCCCCCGTGTCGCCATATCCTCAGATCAGCGGCACTTGCTCGCCGTGGAGGATTTTGCCATTCCCGGCCAGGATCTCCTCCGGCGGGCGGGCGTCCGGCTCCTGCGTTCGTGCCTGGGCGTGGAGCAATGCCAGGCGCTCGCGCTCGACCGGTAGCATCTCCGGCGTGCACTCGCGCCAGTCGCCGGGCTGCGTTTCTGTGCCGCCGACTGTCCAACTCTCCCGGGCAATCTCCCTGGGCGATGGGGCGCCGTGGGATAGATTGAGCGCGTTTTTGAGTGCGCGCTTGCGGGCGACCTGGTCCCAGGTCCAGCCCTTGGGCGGGTCAATCGGCTTGCCGTGCCGGTCGGTGCGGTCGGCCTGCGTCACGATTCCCACCGCCGAGGTGGCGGCGATCTCGTAGGCTTCCTGGAAGGCGGCCCCGGCCTGCACCAGATCGCGGAGCGTGGCGCGGGCGTCGTCGCGCAGAATCCAACAGCGGAAGCCAATGTCGCCTTCCGATAGTTCGTCCTCGCCGAGCGGTACGCAGCGCTCGGAGTACGGGCACTGCCGCTTGGCCCATCTCACGAGCACCTTGTAGCCGTCCACGAGGACAAATCGGCCCCGGCTGGTGAAGCCGTAGATCTCCCCTCTGAACGGGTTGGCGTCCAAAGCGATGGCGTATTGCGCCAGGGCCATCGCCTGTTCCGTGCCCATCTTGTTCCCGCCAGGGAGCATGCTCCGAATCCTGCGGGACAGGGCAACGATATCCTCACGCTTGCCCCATTCATCCAGGCTGAGGTCGGCGGTGACGATTGCAGTTTCTCTGCCGTTTCCGTTTGTTTTGTCGGTCATTTCAGTTCCTCCTCTTCCTCGAGGCCGGGATCGGGGGCGGTTAGGTCCGCTTCGATCTCGGCGATGGTTTTACCGGCCATCCGTGCGAGCGCTTCATATTCGCGTCGGTTGCGCTCCTGTACTCTCCTGATCTTTTCCATCACGTCCATCGTTGCTCCCTCCTATCCCTCCCTCCCACCCCCCGGCCTACGCCGGGAAACTGTGCACGTGTGTCGTTTACGTGCCAACACCATTGCAGAAAGAGCAGACGCTCAGATCGCCGTTTCGGCTGTGGCCCGGCGAGGGCCGGGAGAAGATGAGGTCCTCGCGGTGCTCCCGATAATGCTGATCGCATACGGCGACGACCTGGCCGTTCTCGAGGCGGCAGTAGCGGAGGCCGTTGCCGTCGTCGGTGTGTAGCCAGCGCGGGCGCTTGGCTAGCAGCTGGACCACGTGCAATGCCGCTACCCCATCCACCAGGTAGATGTTGCCAGTCGGCGACTGGCCGAAGACAAACGCGCCGAGCGGCGATTTATCCGCTGCGAAGCGCCAGCCTTCCGCGGTCACGAGGCGGCGGGGATTGCTGGTGGCGGATACTTGCATTTCAGGGATCAGCGCCACGATTTCGCGGTACGTGTCGAAGTCAGGGTCGAGCGGGTTGCCGTTTCCGGCGATTGGGGTTACAATTGTGTTACTCATCGGGATCTCCTTTCTGGTGAGTGTTCTCCCCGGCCCGGGTTGCAGCCCGGGCCGGGGGCTTTTCGTTACAGGCGCATCGCTATTTGACGCGGTGCGCTCTCCTGTTTGTACAGCGCGATTGCGGCGCGCTGCGCCTTCTCCCGCCAGTTCCCCGGCCTGATTTCGGTCCAGTTGCCGCGTGTGTTCTGGTAGTAACAGCGGATTCGTCTGCCGATGTGACGCGGGCCGATGCTGGTCTGGAGCAGATCAACTAATGCCGCCAGCCGGTCGTTGTCGTACGCGGCGGGGTAGCGGTCGAGTTGAACTGCACCACTGTCCAGGTTCTCGTTGACGAGGACGGTAGTTGATGACGTGCCGCAGAACTGTGACAGCAGCATCGGCGCGAGCATCGGTACTCGCCGGCTGAGTGCGTCCAGATCACAGATGTTGATCGCTATCCTCATTCCTGTTTCGATTGTCATTGTTCCTCTCCTCTTGCTGTTTTGTTGACATAAAAACGATTGTCCCCTACCACCCACCCGACCGTTTAACGTCCGGTTCGGACGGCGAGCCTCTTGCAACTGTTCCTATCTCGGCCATCCCCCCGGGCTGAACAGTTCCAAGGGCTCAGCCTCCGAATACCCATAGGACCCTGGGGGATTCCCGTTCTCGCCATTCTGCCGCGCTGCTCCTCTCATCGGGGCGCATCGCCACGGGAGCGGGCCGGGCTGCAACGGGGTGGCCTGTCAATAATGTACGTACATCCGAATTTACATAATTAGAAAAGCGACGACTGCCCCGCCGGCGCCGCAGGCGCCGGCCGAGGCGAGCGAGCCGCCTGGGCCGCCGTGCGCCGCCAGCCC
>Ga0190293_1000224_pt1 | contig 19977 bp, 22 predicted proteins | sample 48693001_MG_FD_161671 | JGI IMG/M metagenome (GOLD analysis project Ga0190293, IMG submission 161671) | Hydrothermal vent microbial mat bacterial communities from Southern Trench, Guaymas Basin, Mexico - 4869-30-0-1_MG | ecosystem: Environmental > Aquatic > Marine > Hydrothermal vents >...
ATTACTTTGTTGGTAGTGATCAAATGGTTGGGAATGATCATAACAATATCATTCCTGGAAAGGCCTTTGGAAGTGCGTAGACCTATTTCTTCAATTTTAATCACTTCCCCATCAATTTCTAAAACATCTCCCACTTTGGTAGAACCTTCTATCAATAAAATAATACCCGAAATAAAATCGTTGAATGTTTGTTGTAAACCCATTCCAATACCTACCAAAAGAGCGGCAGATCCTGCTAAAAGTACCGTTACCTTAATATCAAATGCATTAAGGATCATAGCAATAGATACAACCCAAATAATATATTTTACAATTTGGAAAAGGCCTGAAATATTTTTTTGATCAAAAAGATCTAATCTTTTTTTACCATACATAGCTTTTTTGACCAACCAGATGATAAATTTTGTTACAAAGAAAATGACAAGAGCACTAATGATAGAATGTGCTTTTATGCTGTAATCTCCAACATGAAATATTTGAAAATCTAAAAATTCACTTAATTTTTCCATGACTAATTATTTTACTCTGCTTATGGTTAAACCATCACGAATTGGTAATAAAACCGTTTCTATTCTTGGATCATTTACAAGTAATTTGTTGAACTCTATCAATGCAATGGTATCTTTATCCTTCGGATTTGGAGTTTCGGTTACTTTCCCACTCCAAAGTACGTTATCAGATAAGATCACTCCGCCCGGGTTTATTTTATCTATTACAAGATGATAATAATTTTTATAATTCTCTTTATCAGCATCAAGAAAAACCAGATCAAATTTATCGTTAATTTTGGGAATGAGCTCTAATGCCTCTCCAACATAAGTTTTTATTTGATCCTTGTATACAGATGCATTAAAATACGTATGTTGCAAATATGCCAATTCTTCATTGTGATCAATAGTGTGTAAAACTCCATTTTTTTGCATTCCTTCTGCCAGACACAATGCTGAATAACCTGTGTAGGTACCAATTTCCAATATATATTTTGGGCGAACCAGTTTTGAAATCATTGATAAAACCCTGCCTTGATAATGACCACTTAACATTCTAGGTACCAAGGCTTTTTGCCATGTTTCTTTATTAAGTTTTTGCAATAATTCAGGTTCTTTTTGGGAATGATCTATTGTATACCGGTCTATTTTATCTGATAAAAAATTCATATTTATTTTATAATAAAGGTGCAAAAATCCTTTTTATGGATTTAAACTTCTGCAATTCAAAGATAAAAAAAAGCGGCAATGATTTCTCAATGCCGCTTATATATTATTATAACGATTTATTTTTTCTTCATTGCTTCATGAAGTTTAATATCTAAAACTTTCTTTTCTTCATCCGATAGGTGTTTGGAACCATCGCAAGTATCCAAATAATTTCCTAACATTTTTGTTATAATGCTGTTTTGTTTTGAATAGGCACTGCAATGTTTACAAAGTAATAAATGAAAATTCAATCTTAATTTATCCCATCTACTTGCCTCTCCATATTGGTTTTTGTCACAAATTGCTGTTGCTTCATCACAGCTGATCATAAATTTTTTACTCATAATCCTTAATTATTAAACCAGTTTTCTTCAATACATTTTCTTAATTGTACTCTTGCCCTGTGTATGATTACCCACAAATTTGACGATGTGATATCCAATTCATTACAAATTTCTTCGGTTTCATATTCCTTTACTGTTTTAAGTAAAAAAACCATTCTGTATTTATCTGGTAAAAGTTCAATACATTTATTTAAAGTACTTTTAAGCTCGTCATTTTCTATGTTTTTTTCAGCTTCATTCGTCCAGTTTTGAGGAACACATTCTTCTATCCAGCTTCCTTTTCTTTCACCATCAGAATAAAAGCTCATTCTCACCTCTTTTTTTCCTTTAGCAGAATTGATCTTTCTGTAATGATCGATGATTTTTCGTTTTAGTATGGAGATCAACCAGGTTCTCTCACTGGCTTGTCCTCTAAAATTAGCTTGTCCTTTAATTCCCGAAAAAAAAGTTTCCTGAACCAGGTCTTTAGCAATATCATGGTTGTCAACCCTGGTGATGGTGTAATTGAATAAATAATCAGCATATAATTCTATCCATTTATTCGGATTTAAAGTATGCTTTTTATCTGTAGACATTGATTCGTTTTCTAGAAGTAAATATAACCAAAATCAAACAACTTTCTCTAATATAATTATAATATGGATTTCTTCCAAAAAATAGAAGGAGTCTTTTTAAAGACTCCTTCTATCATATTTTATTTAAACCTAAAGCAGTAGAATTTATTTTTCTACGGTACACAACGATCTATTATACTCATAATTCATACGGGTAATATCTAGTAATTGAACTTCCTGCGGACAAATTACAGCACAAGCTCCTGTATTTGTACAACTACCAAATCCTTCATCATCATGGGTATTAACCATAAAAACAACACGCTCAGCTCTTTCTACTTTCCCTTGTGGAAGTTTTGCCAGGTGTGCAACTTTAGCAGATAAAAATAAGGCTGCAGAAGAGTTTTTACAAGTTGCAATACATGCTCCACAACCAATGCAGGCAGCGCTGTCAAAAGCACTTTCGGCTGTTTCGTGATGGATAGGAATTGAATTTGCCTCTGGAGCCATTCCCGTAAAGGAAGAAATATATCCTCCTGCCTGAATGATACGATCCATGGAAGTTCTGTCAACTTTTAAATCTCTTATTACAGGAAAAGAATTAGCTCTAAACGGCTCAATGGTTAGAACATCACCATCATCAAATGAGCGCATATGTGTTTGGCACGTAGTGAAATGTTCCTCCGGGCCATGGGCTTTACCATTGATTACCAATGAGCACTGACCACAAATACCTTCTCTACAATCATGATCAAATTCAACAGATCTTTCTCCTTTTACAGCAAGTTGCTCGTTGAGTACATCTAACATTTCTAAGAAGGACATGTCTTCACTTATATCTGACAATTTGTAGGTTACTAATTTACCTTTATCACTGGCGCCTTCCTGTCGCCAAATTTTTAACGTTATATTCATATATTTTAGTTTTTGGTTCTTGGTTTTTGGTTGTTGGTTTTCTCAAAAAACGAACAACTATTAACCATCCACTATTTATAACTTCTTGTTTTAACTTCTATATCTTTAAACTCCAATTGTTCTTTATGTAATTTCCAGTCTTTTCCATGCATCCATTCCCATGCTGCAGAATACATATAATTAACATCATCACGAACAGCTTCTCCATCTTCAGTTTGGTATTCTTCCCGGAAATGTGCGCCACAGCTTTCTTTTCTGCTTAAAGCATCTACCGCCATTAATTCCGCGATTTCAAGATAATCAGCTAGTCTGCCTGCTTTTTCTAATTCAGAGTTCATTCCATTGGAATCTCCAGCCACCGCAACATTTGTCCAGAATTCATCACGAAGTTTTCTAATCTCTTCAATAGACCATTTTAAGCCTTTTTCGTTTCGTGACATCGCAACTTCCTTAAACATTACCTGTCCTAATCTACGATGAATTTTGTCAACAGGCATATTCCCTTTTATTGCTAATATTTTATCTAATTGTGCTTTAACTTCTTTTTCAGCTTCTTCAAATTCAGGAGTGTCTGTTGAGATCTTTCCTGTACGGATCTCATTGGATAAATAATTGGAGATGGTATTTGGCAATATAAAATTACCGTCAACGGAAGCCTGTAAAAGTGAATTAGCTCCCAAACGATTTGCACCATGATCTGCGAAATTTGCTTCTCCAACTGCATATAAACCAGGTATAGAAGTTTGCAATTCATAATCAACCCATAAACCTCCCATAGAGAAATGTGCTGATGGAGCTATCTTCATAGGCTCTTTATATGCATCGATATTTGTAATCTTTCGGTACATAGTAAAAAGATTTCCATATCGCTCTTTAATGGTATCAACACCTAATCTTTCAATAGCAGTTTTAAAATCAAGATATACGGCATTTTTAAGTGAGCCAACTCCATATCCGGCATCCATTCTTTCTTTAGCGGCACGTGATGCAACATCACGAGGTACTAAATTACCAAACGCAGGGTAGCGACGCTCTAAATAATAATCTCTGTCTTCTGCAGGAATATCTCCTGGTTTTCTTTCATCATCTTTTTTCTTAGGCACCCATATTCTACCGTCATTTCTAAGTGATTCTGACATTAAAGTCAGTTTAGACTGATGCTCTCCGGCCTGTGGTAATGCGGTTGGATGAATTTGTGTCCATGAAGGGTTTGCAAAATAGGCGCCTTTTTTATGCGCACGCCATGTTGCAGATCCATTCGAGTTCATCGCCAAGGTAGAAAGATAAAAGATCTTTCCAAATCCACCGGTTCCTAACACTACAGCATGTGCTGAATGACGTTCAATTTTACCAGTAACAAGATCCCGTACGATTACTCCTCTTGCTTTGCCGTCGACTACAACGATATCCTGAATTTCATGGCGACTATATTGGGTTAAAGTTCCTTTTTTAACCTGCTTCATCATCGCCTGATAAGTAGCCAGTAATAATTGTTGACCTGTCTGGCCACGAGCATAGAATGTTCTGGAAACCAGCACTCCTCCAAAAGAACGATTGCTTAAATAACCACTGTATTCTCTACCAAATGGCACGCCCTGAGCTGTCATATGATCAATCAGATCAACCGAACATTGAGCCATACGGTAAACATTGGCTTCACGTGAACGATAATCACCACCTTTTACAGTGTCGTAAAACATTCTGTAAATCGTATCACCATCATTTTTGTAATTCTTGGCGGCATTTACACCACCTTGTGCCGCCACAGAATGTGAACGACGGGCAGAATCCTGAAAAAAGAAAACTTTTACGTTATAACCTAATTCAGCCAATGATGCTGCTGCACCACCACCAGATAATCCACCACCTACAACAATAACGTCTATTTTCTTACGATTTGCAGGATTTACTATATTGGTTTTATCCAGATAATTTTGCCATTTATCTTTTAAAGGTCCTTCCGGAATTTTTGCGTTAAGAGCCATAATATTTTATTTGAAGTGAAGAATGATTGGGATGATTGCATATAACACTGCCATCACCAAAGAGAACCATAATGCTATAACCTTGATGACATTCATAGCTTTTTCAGGATAAAGTCCTAAAGAACGATGGGCACTTTCAATACCATGAATGATATGTAATCCAAAGGCAATGATACCAATTTCATACAGAACTACCATCCACCATATTTTGAATGTTTCCACCACTAAATTATAGAGATCGTGTTCAACTTTCAATACCTTGTATTGTAACCAAAATTGAGCCATATGCATTATAATAAAAACACCAATAACAGTTCCTAAAAGACCCATATTTCTGGAAATCCAAGAGCTTGATGAGTTATCAACTACCTGATATTTTTCTCCTTTGGTCTTGTTGTTATGTAGAGTGATGAGCAATGCATCTATTACATGAGTTAATATAGCAGCATATAAAACCCATGCAACCACAGTTATTGGCCAAAAATGCACCAAGAAATGCGAATAGGCATTGTACATATCATGCTGATTTGCAACATTTCCCCAAAATTCAATAGGGAAAAATGAATCAGGTAAAATTAAGATCAAATTTCCGACAAGATGAATTACCAGGAAAAATACAATGAAAAGTCCGGTAGCAGCCATTAGATTCTTACGTCCAACAGATGTTTTAAATAATCCTTTTTTAAATGCCATAAGGCTTTATTTTTAAATTAACTGTACAAATATAATAAGTGTATCATACTATCAAACATGATTTTTGTCATTCTATATCAAAGAGCGTTATTTATAACCAATCTAAATTGGAAGCAGAAATTAGGATTGATTGATTCCAAATAGCAATTTTTATTTTTTTTCTGCAAAAGTTTCTCAATTTGCATTATTACCGCAGGGTAGAGTTGAGGCTGTGAATCGTGTAATGAACATGGTAAAACAAATGGATGATGAAGGTTTTGGTAATTGCACCAATACAGGAGCCTGTGAAGTGGAATGTTCGAAAGGAATTTCTTTAGATAACATTTCCCGAATGAATAGAGAATATTTAAAAGCCAGTATTTAATTTCTGCGTAAGCATAAATGCATTTGATAAGATTATTAAAACCGTTAACTTTTAGTTTACGGTTTTTAATTTTAATTGTTGTAAATTGGTTACTTCAAATATTAAAATTAAAATCAGTATTATGGATGCATATTATAAATCTTTATTAAATAAAAATAAAGCCTGGGTAGCAGAAACATTATCAAAGGATGAGAAATTTTTTGACAAACTTTCAGAGGGTCAGCAACCTCCATTATTATGGATTGGATGTGCCGATTCAAGAGTTCCTGCCAATCAGATTATTGGTGCAGAACCAGGAGAAGTATTTGTGCATAGAAATATTGCAAATTTGGTAGTACATAGCGATATGAATATGCTTTCGGTGCTCGATTATGCGGTCAATGTTTTAAAAGTAAAACACGTTATTGTTTGTGGGCACTACAGTTGTGGCGGAGTACAAGCAGCAATGACCAATAATTCTTACGGTGTAATTGACAACTGGATCAGACATATCAAAGATGTGTATCGTTTTCATAGTGAAGAATTGGATAGTATTAAAGATGAAAATGACAGGTTAAGTCGATTTGTTGAGTTAAATGTTGTTGAACAGGTTTATGATTTAGCGAAAACAAGTATTATTCAGCAAGCATGGAGAAATGGTCAGAAAATTGAAGTACATGGTTGGGTTTATTCTTTGGCCAATGGAATTATCAAGGATCTTGATGTTTCTTTTAGTAATGATTCTCAATTGGAAGAGACTTATAAATTGAATCTTTAAAATTGCCTGTTTATTCAAAAAATATCAAGTCAAAATTACCTTTTGCCACAACCAGTATTTTTGCAGTGATGAGTAAATTGGCTCAGGAACAAAATGCAATTAACTTATCGCAGGGCTATCCTGATTTTCCTGTTTCAAAGGAATTAATAGGTTTGGTTAGCAAATACATGAAAGAAGGTTTCAATCAGTATGCACCAATGCCCGGAGTCTATAGTTTACGGGAAATGATTGCCGAAAAAACATTTAATCTTTATGGTGCAAGCTACAATCCGGAGAGGGAAATAACGATAACAGCAGGAGCTACTCAGGCAATTTACACTATCATTTCTGCTTTTATTCAAAAGGATGATGAGGTTATCATTTTTGCACCGGCATATGACAGTTATAAGCCATCTATAAAACTGAATGGAGGTAAAACAATTGAAATTGAGTTAGGAAAATCCGACTATAAAGTTGACTGGAATAAAGTAAAAGATAGTATAAATGATCAAACCAAAATGATCATTATCAATACTCCACATAACCCTTCGGGGACAGTCTTATCAAAATCAGATATGGAAAAGCTGGAGAGTCTGGTAAAAGATACGAATATTATTATTTTAAGTGATGAGGTTTATGAGCACATCATATTTGATAAGGTAAAACACCAAAGTGCCTGCCTGTTTCCGGGATTGGCAGAAAGAAGTTTTATTGTCGGATCTTTTGGTAAGACATTTCATATTACAGGTTGGAAAATGGGTTATTGTCTCTCTCCTGTGGAATTGATGGCAGAGTTTAGAAAAACACATCAATTCAATGTTTTTTCTGTAAATCATCCCATGCAAAAAGCAATTGCATCCTATTTAACATCTTCTGAAAATTATTTGGGATTAGCAGAGTTTTATCAGTCAAAACGTGATTTCTTTATAAATGCAGTCAAAGATTCCAAATTTACTATAATTCCTTCGAAGGGAACCTATTTTCAACTGTTGGGTTATGAGAAAATAAGTGATGAAAAAGATTTTGATTTTGCTATAAGACTTACTAAAGAAAAGAAAATAGCATCCATTCCAATATCAGGGTTTTACAGTACAAAATTTGATAATAAGTCACTTCGTTTTTGTTTTGCTAAAAGTGAGGAAACTCTAAAAAGAGGAGCTGAAATATTAAATTCTATTGGTTAAAAATTACAACTTCAAAAGATAAATCTACATATCGGATTTTAAAAATACAGATATTTTTTGTAAATTGCGTCAGTTAATGGACTTAATTAATGTAAATTGCGTCCATCAACAGACTTAATTAATGTAAATATTTCTTATGAAGTGGTGAAATTTATTGAAAGAGAATTGTTAAAAGTGTTGAAAAAACGATTGACTCCTAATAAAGTTGTTATTTTATTGGGAGCCAGACGAGTTGGGAAAACTGAATTAATCAACCATTATTTATCAAAATTACCAAAAGAATCGTTTTTACAACTAAATGGGGATGATATGAAGGATATAGATTTGCTAACAGAAAGATCTGTAGGTAATTATAAGAGATTACTTAAAAATATTTCTTTGCTGGTAATTGATGAAGCTCAAAATATTCCTACCATTGGATTGATTTTAAAACTCATAGTTGATAGTATAGATGGCATTAAAGTTATTGCTACAGGATCATCTATGTTTGATTTAAGTCAAAAGTTGGGAGAACCTCTGGTCGGAAGAAGTTATATGATCAAATTATATCCGTTTGCTCAATTAGAATTAAATAATTATGAAAATTATAGAAAAACAAAAGAAAGGTTAGAAGAAAGATTGATTTATGGAGCATATCCTGAGCTGGAACAATATGATGACAGGAAACAGAAACAACTTTATTTGAATGAAATTATCAATTCTTATTTACTAAAAGATATTTTAATTTTTGAAGGGATAAAAAAATCTGATAAGCTATATGATCTTTTAAAGTTAATTGCTTTTCAGGTTGGTAAAGAAGTATCTTTACAAGAGTTGGGAAACAATCTGAATCTTGGTAAGAATACTGTTGAACGTTATTTAGATTTGTTATCAAAGGTTTTTGTTGTTTATAGACTACCGGGTTTTAGTAGAAATTTGAGAAAAGAAATTACAAAAACAAGTAGATGGTATTTTTATGATAATGGAATAAGAAACGCCATAATTGGAAATTTTAATTCTATTTCATCTAGGAATGATATTGGTGAATTATGGGAAAATTATTTGCTTTCAGAAAGAATAAAATTTCATGAGTATAATGAAAATTATATAAAAAGTTACTTTTGGAGAACCTATGACCAGCAGGAAATTGATTTGATTGAAGAAAATAATGGAAAGCTGAATGCTTTTGAGTTCAAATGGAATGCAAGTAAGAAATCTAGAATTCCTGTAGCATTTGAAAAGGCTTATTCGGAAGCGAGTTATGAAATAGTAAATCCAAATAATTATTTAGATTGGATAAGTTGAACTTTTGATATTTATATAATGAGTAAAAACTTGAATCTTACCCTGATCCAAACAGATACCGTTTGGAAAAATATTGATAAAAATTTAGAAATTTTAACAAAAAAATTAAATGATATTTCTGATGACACGGATATAATTGTTTTACCCGAACTCTTTTCCACAGGCTTTACAATGGAAGGTGAAAATATTGCCGAATTAATGGATGGAAAATCAGTCTTGTGGATGAAAAAAATATCAAAAAAGAATGACTGTTTAGTTATTGGAAGCCTGGTTATCAATGATAACGAAAATATTTATAACCGATTAATTACAACTTTCCCAAATGGGGATATAAAATATTATGATAAACGACATTTATTTTCCTTTGCAGGAGAGGATAAGGTCTTTTCTAGTGGGAAAACTAAACTTGTATTTGAATATAAAGGATTTAAAATTTGCCCATTGATATGTTACGATCTGCGTTTTCCGGTTTGGGCAAGAAACACCGAAGAAATTGATATCCTTATTTATGTGGCAAACTGGCCCGTTGCACGTATACGATCATGGGATATTTTATTAAAAGCACGTGCCATTGAAAATTTGTGTTATTCCATTGGGGTGAATAGAGTAGGAGTTGACAATAACGATTTTATATATAACGGACATTCAGCTGTTTACGATGCTTTAGGATATAGTTTATTAGATTTTGAAGAAAGCAAAGAGGGAGTCAAATCAATAACTTTGGATAAAGAGTACATTATAAAAACCAGAAATAAATTTGGGTTTTTAGAAGATCAGGATTCGTTTGAAATAAAATAAATAAACATAAGTTTATTTGATTTTATCTGTTTTTTATATGAAAATTATAATGTGTACCATCCCTTATATTATCGAAGGGTTTTAACCACAATTCACAGTAATCTGACTATTAATATTGTAAAGAGTAGATAAAATAATTTCATTTTTTCATTTTTCATTTTTAATCATTTAATATTTTATCTTTGTAACCTAATTAAAAGGACTATGTTTTTATTTATTAGTGGAGCAGAAATTTTTATTATCCTTGTTATTGTGGTGATGCTTTTTGGTGCAGATAAGATACCAGAGCTTGCACGTGGTTTGGGAAAAGGAATGCAACAATTAAAAAATGCAACCGAAGATGTAAAAAAGGAGATCAACGATTCAGCTAAAAAAAGTGGTATTGATACCGAATTCACAAGGGATATTGAAAAGGAAGTAAAAAAGATCAAGAATAAGGTGCAGGATAATATTGATGATGTTACCGGACCAATAAAACGAGGATTGTAATTTGGATTTCCTTGATAGTATTATTCAGCATGACAAAGAACTATTGGTTTTTCTCAATGGTTTAGGTAGTGAAAATTGGGACTCTTTTTGGATATTTATTACTACTCCAATAAATTGGACACCTCTTTTTTTATTATTTTTCTATTTAATTTTTAAAACTTTTGGCTGGAAAAAAGGATTGGTTTTTATAATTATCACAGCCCTTATGGCTGGTTTTTCTGATCAGTTGACAGTATTTATAAAAGATTTTGTAGGACGATTACGACCTAATCAAAATCCTGAATTAAGAGATATTATCAGACTTTTAAAAGATAATAAAAGTTTTAGTTTTGTATCTGGTCATGCTACTACATCAACTGCAGTGAGTTTACTCATGTATCTAACATTAAAGAAGTATTACAAATATACTATCTTATTTTTTATCTGGCCTTTGCTATTTGCATATAGCAGAATTTATATTGGGGTTCATTTCCCAATAGATGTAACTGTTGGTGCTATGCTTGGTTTACTTATCGGATTTCTGTTTTATCAATTAAGTTTGAAAGTTTTAGCAAAAGTTGATTCTAAAAAAGTTGAGGTGAAATAATAATTTTTATTATCAGAAATGTACTTTTTTATATTATGAATGACTCATTAAAGCATTGTATCATTTATTCATTACCATCTTAAACCACCATCAAATTACACCCTCTTATATCCGAATTATCAAACCTTCCTAATATTTCAAAAGTACCATTTGAATGAATTTTTCCAAGATCCTGTGTTGCAATAAATGAACAGGAATTGATATTTGCAAGATCGATCACATTGATACCCCCGGTTCTGTTTTGTGGTAAGATTGTCAATGCATCTTCGGTATCTCTTGTGAAAATTTTCATCCATGGAGGTGTTTTAAAGATTCCATCTCCAAATGAATATGCCTGAGATAGTAATTCAGTCATACCATATTCTGAATGGATCTTATCCACACCAAACCCTTCGCAAAGTATTTGGTGCAGTTCTTCTTTTACCATTTCTTTTCTCCTCCCTTTCATACCACCTGTTTCCATAATAATGGTATTTTTTAAACTAAAATTTTGAAATTCGATTAGATCCAATAACGCATAGGAAACACCTATCAATAAGATCTTTTTATTTTTCTGATCTAATTCTGTCAATTTTTCTGACAGATCTTTTAAATTGTCTAAGTAAAATCCGCTTTCATTAGATTTACTTTTTTTGATCAGATCATCAACCATATAAACCAGTGAAGATCCTTTTCTCTCTAAATAATTTGGTAAAAGTGCCAGAATGATATAATCTTCAATATCACCATAAAAATATTGAAATCCTTTTAAATAACTATTTTCATATAATTGAATATCAGTGATATAATGTTTGCTTTGATTTATTCCGGTTGTACCGCTACTTAAAAACACTTGCTGTACTTTCTCTTTTGAGGATAAGATTTTATGCGACTTGAAAAACTGAATAGGTAAAAAGGGAATTTGATCTATTTTTTTTATGGAAAGAATATCTATATGCAACAGATTTAAATATTTGCTAAAAACTTCATTATTCTTCGCTTGAAATTTAAACACATCAAGAGTATATTGATCAAAGTTCTTATCATTTATTAAATTAAAATATTTGTGAAAAATCATATCCATATATGAACAAAAGTAACTATTTTCTACGCAACCATTCGGTTAATTATGCATCTTTAAATACACTTATATGTGTTAGCTTAATATTAAAAAAAGATGAAAAAGGTATTTTTTGTATTTTTTATACTACTTTTAACTGTTTCTTGTTCTGATGATGACTATTCAAGTTACCATTATGAGTTGTTACCAATAGAGGAAGCTATTGTACCGGATGAGTTTGTGCATGGGCAAATTTATTTTATAACGGTAAAATATATTCTTCCGGATGAGTGTTATGTATATAATGATGTTTTATACGAATATGATTTTGATGCACGAAATATCGCTGTGATTTCTACTGTTATCGATGATGATAATTGTGAAATTCTGGACAGAGAAGAAGAATTGACCATTAGAGTTGAGGCTTTGCAAGTAGAACCCTATATATTTAGGTTTTGGCAGGGAGATGATGAAAATGGTGATCCTATTTATTTAGAAATAGTTGTACCAGTAGTATAAATTAAAAAATCAATTAAGCAAATGAGTTTAAAAAGACTCATACATAAAAGTAAAAAAAGAGATATAAAATCTCAATCAGAAATTTACCATCTTTTTGCTGGTAAACTTTTTGCTTTATGCTTAAAATACTCAAAGACACATCAGGAAGCAGAAGATAACTTACAGGAGGCTTTTATAACCATTTTTAATAAAATGGATCAATATAAATTTAAAGGTTCTTTTGAAGGCTGGATGAAAAGAATTGTGATCAACACCGCTTTGCAATCCTATCGGAAAAAGAATGTTCTTAATTTAGTTGAAGAGAATTTTCCTGAGGAAGTGGATGTTGAAATAAATGATGATAAAATTAGTTTAGATTTTTTATTAAAAATAATTCAGGAATTACCGGAAAGGTATCGGATGGTTTTTAATTTGTACGTATTAGATGGATATTCGCATAATGATATTTCAAATATGCTTGGAATTGCAGTAGGAACATCTAAATCAAACTTGTCTCGTGCAAGATTGATCTTAAAGGACAAGGTTGAGTCAAGTCAACAAAATCAAAGTTTGAAGTTGCTATAAATGATTGAAAGAAAGAACATAGATAGAGTATTTCAAGAGAACTTTAAAGATCTGGAAATTGAACCAGGTAATAAGGTTTGGGAAAATATTGAGGTATCTTTAAATGAAAATCACTATAAAAAAACTATTTCTTTATGGCAAAGATTGAGTGGTGTTGCCATGATATTGGTTTTGTTTTTAACAGGAGGTATTTGGTATACTAATTCTAATGCTGAAAGATCTTCCGTAAACAGAATTACTAATATAGATAATAATAATTTTAATAATGATAATGTTATTCCTATAAATAAACCTATTGAAAAAACGCAGGAAAGGGTAGCTCAAACAGATATAACTAAGAAAAGGGTAACAGGAAAGAAAACAACTCCGGTTTTTGTGAAAAATCCTAACAATGATGTAATTATTACCACAACTGATATTTCTTCTGTTTACAAAAATGTTGAAAACAAGTATATTATTGACAAGAACGATTTTATTGATGCGTTAAGATCTGAACAAAGTATTATTACACAAATTGAATCGGAAAAAGAAATAATAAAGAAGTCAGTAGAAGGTAAAAAATGGTCAGTCGGACCTACCGTTTCACCTATTTATTATAACTCTTTACAAAAAGGTTCACCTGTCAATGATAATTTAGCTAATAGTAAAACAATAGCGGATGATGCATTTTCCTATGGGGTAAAAATTAATTATCAGTTAACTAAAAAAATTAATTTGCAGTCAGGTGTAAATAAAGTTGAAATGGCTTATAATACCAAAGGTGTTAATGCATTTATTTCATCTGATAAAAATGCTGTCACCAATACCAATACAAACAAGCCTGGCGTTATTTTAACACCTTCTGTTAATAATAGTGGAGATCTTTTAAATGGCAATCGTGTAAGCAAATCAGGAGCAAAAGGAGATATCAATCAATCTCTTGAATATTTTGAATTACCTTTGGAAATGAAATACAATCTTTATGATAATAAACTGGGGTTCAATCTTGTTGGTGGTGTTAGTACTTACTTTTTAACAAATAATTCAGTTTATTTTGTCTCACAAGATCAAATCACGGATCTTGGTGGAGCCAGTAATTTGAATATCATTAATTTTAGTGGAAATGTAGGTTTTGATCTTGATTATAAAATTAGCAATAGCTGGTATTTTAATGTTACTCCAATGTTCAAATATCAATTTAATACTTACTCAAATAATTCCGGTAATTTCCGACCTTATTACTTAGGAGTATATTCCGGACTGAATTTTAAATTTTAATTGGTTAAATAAGTATTTACATATGTTGCATATGGACAAAAACCGAAAGTTTCTTTCGGTTTTTGCTTTTATTTATAATAAATATACTTTTTCAGTTGTTTAATATTAAACGATATTTATCAAAAAAGTTTAATTTTAATCAAATAACTATTGTAAATACTCTTAATTTTGCTGAACATTAAATTGGAGATAATGCATATTGATAAAAACATTACTATAGAAGACTTAGTTGATGAATTTCCTTTCTCGGTAAATTTTCTATCAAAAAAAGGAATTAAGTGTATAGCTTGTGGAGAACCTATCTGGGGTACTTTAGAAGAAGCATGCTTAGAAAAGAACTTTTCACAAGAAGAGATTCAAAAATTTGTAGATGAATTAAACGGATTAAAAAATAATTAAAAACTTAAAGGATGGCTATTGATATAAATAAAGTATTGAATACCTTAGGAATTAAAGAAGTGAATTTGGGTGTTTCAACCGGTCAAAATTGGCATAAAACTAATGGTGCAATTACATCTTCATCTTCTCCGGCGGATGGAAAAGAGATTGCAAAAGTAAAAAACGCAACGATTGAAGATTATGAAATGGTTGTAAATATGGCGCAGGAAGCTTTTAAAGAATGGAGGCTTGTTCCGGCACCCGAAAGAGGAGAAATTGTTCGTCAGATAGGATTAGAGTTAAGAAAATATAAAAATGAATTAGGAGCTTTGGTTAGTTATGAAATGGGGAAAATTTTCCAGGAGGGCTTAGGTGAAGTGCAGGAAATGATAGATATATGTGATTTCGCAGTTGGTCAGTCCAGATTGATCAATGGAGTTTCTTTACAATCAGAAAGAAAGGAACATCGGTTATTTGAACAATATCAGCCACTTGGTATTGTAGGAATAGTGACTTCCTTTAATTTTCCGGTTGCAGTTTGGGCATGGAATTCAGCTTTAGCTGCTATCGCAGGAGATGTTGTTATTTGGAAACCATCTTCTAAAACTCCGTTAACAGCTATTGCAACACAAAGAATCATCAATGATGTATTGGCTAAGAATAATGTTCCGGAAGGGGTATTTAATCTAATTGTTGCAAAATCATCTGTAATGGGAGATAATTTTCTAGCGGATAAACGAATCCCTTTATTATCTGTTACCGGTTCAACTGCAGTTGGACAAAGAGTCGGAGGTATTGTTGGAAAACGTTTAGGGAAAACTATTCTGGAATTAGGTGGTAATAACGCAGTGATCATTACACCTCATGCAGATATTAAAATGGCAATCGCATCTACAGTATTTGGAACTGTTGGTACTGCAGGTCAGCGTTGTACTTCTACCCGAAGAATTATTATTCACGAAAGTGTTTACGACCAAGTGAGAGATTCAATGGTAAATGCTTATAAAAGTGTAGCAACTAAAATTGGTAACCCTTTAGATGAGGATTTCTTGGTAGGCCCGCTTATTGATATACATTCTGTAAATAATTTTAAAAATTCTGTATCTGAAGTTCAGAAAGAAGGTGGTAAAATCTTGTTTGGTGGTGAGGTTATGGAAGGAAAAAGTTTTGAATCAGGTAATTATGTGATGCCTTGTATCGCTGAAGCAGAAAATCATTATAAAATCGTGCAGGAAGAAACTTTTGCACCAATCGTATATCTGATTAAATATAGTGGAGATATTGATGATGCCATTGAAATTAATAATAATGTTCCTCAGGGGTTGTCATCATGTGTATTTACTCTAAACATGAGAGAAGCTGAAAAATTTGTTTCTGCCGTAGGATCTGATTGTGGTATTGCCAATGTAAATGTTGGAACTTCCGGAGCTGAAATTGGTGGAGCATTTGGTGGTGAAAAAGATACAGGAGGTGGTAGAGAATCAGGTTCTGATTCATGGAAAATCTATATGCGACGTCAAACAAGTACCTTTAACCATAGTGAAGAATTACCTTTGGCGCAAGGAATTAAATTTGATTTTTAAGTAAATTTATAGTAGAACTTATAAAGGCTGTCTAAACAAGACAGCCTTTTTTTAGGTCGAAAGTTAGTTGATAGCGTCTGCTGTTGATGTGGTGAACTCTATTGTTTACAAAAGATATATGGGCTAGGGAATTTGAAAAAATATTCACTTATCAATTTTGATTTCACAATCCAATACGGGAGTATTCATGATAAAAAAATCGTACTTATTTAACTGTAAATCAATATAATCTATGATCTCATTATTGTTTACATGAATAATGTGGGTTAAGTCTCTTTTATAATTATTACATTTGCGTAACTAAAAAAATAAAATTTATATGATTAATATGATTCATTCAACCTGGGCAATTATTACTTTACTTGTGTTGGTTTTTGCAGTAGTAAATGCCATTACTGGTACCACTTCAAAAAAGGAATTTACTGATAAATCTTTACGTATTTCTCTTTTTACTTTAATTGTGGCTCATATTCAATTGATTATAGGTTTGATTGCTTTTTTTACATCTGCTTCATTTACTTTTTTAAAAGAAAATGGAATGGGTGCGGTTATGAAGGATACAACTGCTCGGCTTTTTGTGGTAGAACATCCATTGATGATGATCTTGGCAGTTGTATTTATAACCATTGGTTTTTCGAAGCATAAAAATAAAACAACAGATCTTGCAAAATACAAAACTATTGCCAGTTTTTATGGGATTGCATTATTACTGGTATTGAGCAGAATTCCTTGGGGTCAATGGCTTCATTAGAATAAAAGCATCTAAATAAAAAATTGTCATTCCCATGCAAAAGGGAATCTCAAAGTATTATTCATTTAATCTTGATTTATGAATTTATTTACCAAAATTCTATCTTACATACTAACAGTTATTCATTACTTTTTCTTTGGTTTGACCTTACTTATTTTCCATCCCATTCAATGGTTGGCATTTAATTTAGGCGGACAAAAAGCGCACAAAAAAGTTGTTGATATTATGAATTTCTTTTTAGTAATGACCATGTATTTTTTAGCGTCAAGAGTTGTTTTTAATAATAAATACAAATTACCCGAAAACACACCATTGATATTGGTTTCTAACCATCAAAGCACCTATGATATACCTCCAATTTACTGGTATCTGCGTAAATATTCACCAAAATTTATTTCCAAAAAAGAATTGGGGAAAGGTATACCGAGTGTTTCTTATAATTTGAGACACGGGGGAAATGTTTTAATCGATAGGAAAGATACAAGGCAATCTCTTTCTACTTTAAGCAACTTCGGAGAATATATTGAAAAGAACAATTTTTCTGCCTCTATTTTTCCGGAAGGTACCAGAAGTAAAGATGGAAAACCAAAGGCATTTAAAGAAAAAGGGTTGAAAATGATGGTAAAAAAAATACCGTCTTCTTATGTTGTTCCTATTTCTATCAATAACTCATGGAAAACTGTGCAATACGGAAGTTTTCCTTTCGGGATTTTTAACAAGATCACTTTTGATGTGCACGAACCCATTAAAAGTGATTCATTGCCCTTTGATGAGTTGTTTCAAAAAGTAGAGAAAGCTGTTATAGATGGAATTCATGTATAATAATTTTGTTTTCATTAGCTTTACCACCAGCATAACAGTAAGAGATGTATCAAAGATGGGGTAACCTTCTTTTGGCTTCAAAAACACATAAGATGGCCACACCACGTTCAAAAGATGAGTGATGATTATGAAATCTTCACAAGGAACGAAAAATGAGTGACGTGATGATCTCAGGTTAATTTTAACCTTTTTAAAAATTTGAGATTAAAAAATGCTTTTTGTTAAGAATTTAATTCTATAAAATATTTACTACTTTAGCATAACAATCTTAAAAACAATTATGATGATCAAAAAAATAACCTTATTTGCAATTGCTTTTGTGCTAATATCCTTTACTTCAGGAGATATGGAAATTGGTGGAATTACAATGCCCGACACTTTAAAAGCAGGAGATAACAATTTAACGCTTAATGGAGCTGGTATTCGAACCAAATTTTTTATAAAATTATATGTTGGAGGTTTGTATTTACAAAATAAAACAACTGATGATAATAAAGTTTTGTCAGAAGATAAACCGATGGCGATTCGTTTACATATTATATCATCTATGATTACCAGCGAAAAAATGGAAGATGCAACCCGAGAAGGATTTGATAATTCTCTTGGAAAGAATGTGAGTAGCATGAGTAATGAAATAGAAGCTTTTATTGATGTTTTTAAGGCTGAAATAAAGGATGGGGATATTTTTAATATGATCTATATCCCTGGAAAAGGAGTTGATATTTATAAAAATGATAAATATTCAAAAACAATCAAAGGCCTTGCATTTAAAAAGGCTTTATTTGGTATCTGGATTGGTAAAAAACCGGCTCAGGATAGTTTAAAAGAAGGTATGTTAGGGAAGTAATTGGAAAGTAATCTTTAGCTTGATTCATCTCATGATTAATATCCGTATGGATATTATCATGAGATGAATTTTTAATTCATAGTGTAGTTTATTTTAACATTACATCCCCTACAACATTTTATCTATTTTAATTCTCCTCCTTTGAAATGAGGAGTCCCTGTAAGGTGATTCGCCTTTAATATAATCAAATAAATTTGTTAAATCATTCCTAAAATTAAGTTAAACACGAAATATTTAGAATATTCATATCTCTATTATCTAGTTTTGAGATATAATTAAATAATATAGATATGAAAATAAATAAAACAATTATAACAGCAGTAGTTTCCATAGGATTATTAAGATTTACAGATATTAATGAAGATATTATATGCTCTGTTGAATCAGAAATAATAAAAAATGAAGTGGAAAATGCAATAACACAATACAAAACAGGTACGATCGATCAAATAGAATTTGAAAATGTTATTGCTTTTAATGAAAAAAAATTAGACGATTTATTAATTGAATGATCATAGTTTAATGATTCATCGGGTTACTATTTAGTAACCCGATGAATTTTGTTATTTCTTTACCAGCATTCTTTTGATCTCATTTAACTTCATAAGGGCTTCGATAGGTGTTAAAGTATCAATATTGGTAGATAAAATCTCATCTTTGATCTCTTCCAATAATGGGTCATCTAACTTAAAAAAACTCAATTGCAGATCTTCCTCAGTAGCCTGTTTTAATTTTTCTTGCATGTCTTCACTGGCATGACTTTTTTCCAGTCGTTTTAGCATTTTATTGGCACGATGAATTACCGGAGTAGGCATTCCTGCAAGTTTTGCAACGTAAATTCCAAAACTATGTTTACTACCTCCCGGAACCAGTTTTCGCAAAAAGATCACCTTATCCTTCAACTCCTTTACAGAAACATTGAAATTTTTGATCCGTTCAAATGTCTCACTCATATCATTGAGTTCATGATAATGTGTTGCAAATAAGGTTTTGGCTTTTGCCGGATGTTCATGTACATATTCGGCTATCGCCCAGGCTATGGAAATTCCGTCATAAGTACTTGTCCCACGACCGATCTCATCAAGCAAA
>Ga0190293_1000225_pt1 | contig 19947 bp, 22 predicted proteins | sample 48693001_MG_FD_161671 | JGI IMG/M metagenome (GOLD analysis project Ga0190293, IMG submission 161671) | Hydrothermal vent microbial mat bacterial communities from Southern Trench, Guaymas Basin, Mexico - 4869-30-0-1_MG | ecosystem: Environmental > Aquatic > Marine > Hydrothermal vents >...
ATCCATGACGAATATGTGAAAATCCCGTCCAGCCATGGCCGTGTAGGCGATCCGCTCACCATCGGGGGACCAGGCCGGGCTGTCGCAGTAGCCGTGGGAGGTGGTCATCCTCCGGGCGGTGCCTCCGGAGCTGTCCATGACGTAGAGCTGTGGATAGCCCAGTCTGTCACTGGTAAAGACAAGCTGCCTTCCTGTCGGAGACCAGCTGGCAGATGTCTCGATGGAGTTTCTGAGAGTGAGACGAGTGATACTTGTCGTCTCGGGATCAACTGTGTAGATGTCGATGTTCCCCTCTCTCGAGAGAGTCGCAGCAAGTGTAGTCCCGTCGGGGCTCCAGGCAGGGGAGGCATTCAGACCCGGGCTGGAGAGCAGTTTCTTCGCGGAGGCTTCACTGAAGTCGTAGGTCCAGAGATCACAGTTGCCGGACTGGAATGAAGCGAATACTATACTGCTGCCTTGCGGACTCCAGGCAGGCGTGGTGATAACCTCTTCACTCTGCATCAGTCTGACAGAATTCCTGGGATCCATGCTCCTGACGGCAAGTGCGTATCCGGAGCCGGTTCTCGTTACGAAGCCCACCCGCGTTGAAGCGATACCTTCCTCACCGGTCAGGTCGAAGACCAGGTCGTCGGCGAAGGCATGCACGAGGGAGTAGACCGACGAGCCGGTGTAACTCCTCGCAAGAAGAGGTTCGCCGCCGGAGCTGACTTCAGCCTGAAGCTGGATCCCCTCGGCTGTCTCCCTGATCTCGACATCCGCCTCGGCAAATCCCTCACCCTCAGGTACCGTCTCAAGAAGACCGGAAAAATCTATATCGGCTTTCAGCTGCTCGGCTACGGTAGCGGCAAGCTCCCTGTCCCCCCGTACGGTTATTGTGACCGGAATGCATTCTGCCCCGACTGGGGTCATTGGAAGGAAGTCCTCTCCAACTGCTGGAGCGCTGAGAGCCACGATGACCACCAGCATCAGCAATTGCTTCTGACAGAGCCTACTCAGGTGCGAGGAATTCAATGCTGAGGACAACTGGACTGCTCCTTCCGGGAGGCATCGGCGGTATCTGTGCCATGGAGAGTGCGTTCTCCACCGCCCTGTCGAATGCTGAAGTACCGCTGTCCCTGACGACCTCGACCGAAACCGAGCCGTCAGGCTGAACTGTGTAGACTATCCTGTAAGAGCGCTCCGGTTCCACCGAGGTTCTGAAGTTGCGCCTGATGGCGTTGAATACCCTGGACTCGTATGTCCCCGGACCAGGTACGCCTGAACCCGCAGTGGAGCCGGCTCCGCTGACTGAAGCATACTCGGCAGCAGGAGGATTCTCCTCCTCGGGGATCTCTTCCGGCAGTTCCTCCAGCTGCTCATCAGGAGGCTGGACGAGAGTCTCTTCCGGAATCTCCTCCGGTACCTCCTCCACCTGCTCATCAGGAGGCTGAACGAGAGTCTCTTCAGGGATCTCCTCAGGTGCCTCTTCCACCTGCTCTTCGGGGATCTCCTCAGGATCGATCTGCGGTGTGACGGATTCCTGAATGTCTGCTGCGGGCTGTGTGCTGAGTGTCACCATCCGTACGGAGACAACGTTATCACCGCCCATTGGCGTGACCGGACGGCTGGAGAAAGTCACCAGCCCCAGGACGAGGAGGAGCGCATGACCGCCAAAGGAAAAGAGATAATCCTTCCTTCCGACGGGGCCCTGATCCTTGCCGGTATCTGGAGATGGTCTGTCCGTAAAATCAGACATCTGTGTTCTTCGACTCTTGAACAAGTCCGACGCTCAGATATCCGCCCCTGCCCAGTTCGGTCAGTGCGTCAGTTACGACCTCGTATCTGACATCCCTGTCAGCTCTCACGAAAGCCTCCTGCCTGCCGGAGGCGAAGGCCGCTTCAGCGATGCCTGCAAGATCTTCAGGAAATACCTGACTGCCGGAGATCGAGAGGTTGCCATAAGCGTCTATCTCGACCATCAGGACTTCTCCGGGATCAAGATTGCTGACCAGAGCACCCTGATCGGTAGCAGGCGGTGTGATCTCCGTACTCCGCTGCATGACGGGAGCGGCAAGCATGAAGATGACAAGAAGGACAAGTGTGACGTCCACCAGATTGGTGACGTTGATGCTCGAGAACTGCTTGTACCTGGTCCTTATCATCCTAGAGCGATCCCCTTCTGCATACATCTACCAGTTCCGAGAGGAACCTGTCCATGTCACCGGCAAGCGAATTTATCCTCCCAACCACGAAGTTGTGGAAGATATTGGCGGGGATGGCCGCCAGAAGACCGGCCACGGTTGTGGTCAATGCCGCCGCCACTCCAGAACCCACCGCGCTCAGATCCGCTACTCCAAGCTCCTTCATGCCTATGAAGCTTGTGAGCACGCCCCATACCGTCCCGAGGAGACCAAGCAGGGGAGCTACACTTGTTACAGTTGCGAGCAGGCCGATATTCCGTTCCCTGGCTGCCAGATCCTCCCCGGCCTCCCGTTCAAGAGCCGTACTGAGACTGCCAACCTCCTCAGGAGTAAGTGGAGTGGTCACACCTCTATCGGTCCTTCGCTGGAGAAAGCGGCCTGCCTCGGCATACATTCTGGCAAGGGGACCGATCTCGCTGCTGCGGTTCCAGAAATCACCGCCAGGTGGCTTGCCTGTTGTCCTCAGGGCATCCATGAAAATCTTGGAGGATCCGAGCACTTCCCTGAACTCCCGGAGTTTGGCTACTGCCACGGCCCAGGAGCCGATCGACAGGATGGCGATAACTATCAGAATCAGCTTGGTTATCACATCGGCATCACGAACGACGGCCAGGACCTGTCCTAGCAAGATTCCTCCTCCAGTCCGGCAACAGCTTCTATCTCGACGAGAGCTCCGAGGGGAAGTTCACTGACGGCCACTGCTGACCTTGCCGGGTAGGGCATATCGAAGAACTCCTCAAAGACGGTATTGATCTCGGGAAAATCCGACATTCGGGTAAGGAAAACAGTGACCTTCAGGACCGCTCCGCAGGATGACCCTGCCGCCATGAGAATGGCATCCAGGCTGCGCAGAGCTCGCCTCGCCTGGGCACCGGCTCCAGAAGCCATCTCACCAGTGGAGGGATCAAGCCCGATCTGTCCCGCAGTGAAGACGAGACCATTGTGGATAACCGCCTGGCTGTAGGCTCCCACTGGCTGAGGTGCATCACTCGCTGAGACAGTCCTGCGCCGGTTGACAGTCAAGGCCTTTGCTCCTCTCGCTGTTCCCTTCAGGGAATATACAACTATGTGGCTAAGCTGTTCCAGAAAGCCGTCAGCGGTCTTTGCGGGATGGGCGGTCGATCAGGCGTGGTCGGCCTTGATGCGATCAAATGTTTCCTCTGTAACAAGCCCTTCTTCAAACGCCTCCGTTGCGGCATCAACAAGAGTCTGCATGCCCAGCTGTTTCCCTGCCTGCATCTGCGAAAATATCTGGTGTGTCTTCGCTTCTCTGATGAGGTTGCGGACGGCTCGGGACCCGATAAGCACCTCGACAAGCGGGATCCTGCCCCCTTTCGCTCCCTGAACCAGCCGCTGGCTCAGAACTCCTTTGAGACTTGCGGCAAGCTGAAACCTCACCAGTGACTGTTTCTCTCCAGGGAATATGTCCAGGATGCGGTCAATCGTCTGGACAGCACTCGATGTATGGAGAGTACCGAATACAAGGTGTCCGGTCTCTGCTGCGGTGAGAGCAGCTTCGATGGTTTCCAGGTCACGCATCTCACCGATCATCAGGACATCGGGATCATGCCTCAGGGCTCTGATTATCCCCTGGCTGAAAGAAGGGGCATCGATACCGACCTGCCTCTGATTGATGATAGCCTTCCGGTCACCATGGGTAAACTCAATGGGATCTTCCAGTGTAAGGATATGGACTCTCCTGTGGCGATTGATGTAATCGATGATTGCGGCCAGTGTAGTGCTCTTGCCTGAACCCGTAGGACCGGTGACAAGTACGAGACCCGAATCGAGAGTAGCGAATCTGGCACAGGCGGTGGGAAGCCCGAGGTGCTCGAGGGGAGCAACCTCAAATGGTATCGCTCTGAAAACACCGACGACAGTACCTCTCTGATGGAAGAGGCTTGCCCGGAACCTTGCTACTCCGGGGATGCTAACCGCGAAATCCACATCCTTCTCGGAAGCCAGTCTGTCGACATGCTCCTCAGTCATCGCAGGTCTTACCAGCTTTATGATCTCCGGCGGTTTCAATGGAGGCATATCGACTGCACGAAGCACTCCATTTATCCGGAAGGTCGGAGGGCTTCCGGTCTTGAGATGAAGATCGGAACCTCCACTCGCAACAAGCTGCGCCAGAAGCTTCTTGAGAGTCACAAGCATCCTCCGTTGGACAGGATAAGACCATACTCGGGGACTATATCCATCATGACAGAACCTCCTTCAGTTTGTCAAGCAGATCCTGCATCCTGTAGGGTTTCTGTATGAAGCCGGCAAGGTGCTTGCCCACGAATTTCCCGGTGACGTCCTGCTCGTTGTATCCACTGGAGAGTATCACTCTCACATCGGACTGGACACGATGCATCTCCCTGAAAGTTTCCGTGCCATCCATATGGGGCATAGTCAGGTCCAGGATCACACAGGCAATGGAATCTGGATCCTCTCTGAATATCGAAAGAGCCTCTCTGCCATCGCACGCTGTGATAACAGTGAACCCGACCCTCTCAAGCATGGCCTTGCCAATAGAGCGAACATCCTCCTCGTCGTCGACAAGCAGAATTGTCCCGGCATCCGGCACCCATTGCTCCAGTTTATCCACAGATGCTTCCGCTTCCTCTGTCATCGACTCAAGGCAGGCAGGGAGAAGTATTTTGAACGAAGTGCCGCTTCCCTGCTCGGTGTACACCTTCAGTGCTCCTTTATGTCCCCGGACAATACCCAGCACGGCTGACAGCCCAAGTCCCCTGCCTGTGAATTTAGAGGTGAAGAAGGGATCGAACATCTTGGCAGCGGTCTCCGGATCCATGCCGGAGCCGGTATCCGCGACCTCGAAATAAACGTACAGACCCTCGGGCAGATCCTCATTCAGGAAGGCCGTCGACAGGTAATCACTGTCACACTCCATGGCGCTGGTCGTGACGGAGATAACACCGCTGCTCTCTTCCATTGCCTCGGAGGCGTTTGTAATGAGGTTCATGATGACCTGCCGCATCTGGGTCGGATCGGCCTTGACCGCGGGAAGGTTCTCCGCCAGGTGGTATTTGATCACGGCATTCTTGGATATTGTGATCCCAAGCAGATGTGTCATGTCTCTGACGATCTCATTGATGCTGATCTTCTCAATAATGAAGCTGCCTCGACCTGAGTACGCCAGCATCTGCCTGGCCAGATCCGCTGCATTCCTGGCAGCCTTCTCTATCTCGATGATCGAGGACCTGGCCGGGTCTCCGGGAGAAAGGTCAAGCAGCGCAAGGTCTGCGTAGCCGAGCACCGCCATGAGGATATTATTGAAATCGTGGGCTATCCCCCCGGCAAGTACGCCGAGACTCTCCAGCTTCTGGGTATGGAGAAGCTGCTCTTCCAGCTTCTTCTTTTCCACCTCCGCATGGAGTTCATCTGTGATATCCAGAGCGATCCCACCGATCTGATATCTACCCTCACTCCCGATCCTGAATTTGTGGACCTGGTACGTCCTGATATTTCCTGCAATATCCTTGAGTTCCTGTCTGCTGTTACTGATCCCGTTCCTGAGTACAGCCTGATCGCTTTCGAGAAGATGCAGGCCCCACTCGTCCGGTATGCAGTCAGTGGTCTCTCTGCCGATCCATTCTCTGTTCGGATCATGACGCTCACTGAGAAAGTTGTTCGTGTAGAGGTAGCGGCTGCTGGAATCCTTGAGGAAGATGGCTACAGGTACGGACTCCATGAATGTGCGGAAACGCTCCTCGCTCTCTCTGAGAAGGATCTCCGATCTGCGCCTCTGATCCTCCAGATCGAGCCGGTTGAGTGCAACGGCAATTGTGTCGGCCACCTCACGGAACACGTCAATCTCCTCCGGGAGGTCCGCGAACTCAGTGGGAACGCTGGCTGAGAGATAGCCATAGCATCTGTCCCTGTACCGCAATTCACTGGTCAGAGAAGTCTGTCCGGCGTATTCACCGCCCTTGAGGGGGCAGTCCGGGCAGTCTCCGGCAGCCCTTGCACTGGAGGAGACCCCTTTGATCTTCCTCGCGGATAAAACGCACTGGGGGAGATACCCCTGTGACAGTATATCAGAGAACCTCTGGACCTCAACCTCACCAACACCCGAATGGATGAATGATGGAAGGTCTCCAGTATTCTCCTCTGGCACTATCCAGGCATACAGGAAGCCACGTTCCGCCACCAGTATCCGGCAGGCCTCCTGAAGAAGGTGATGCCTGTCGGTCTCCGTCAGTATCAGCTTGGAAATGCCTCTGACCCCGTGAAGGATCCTGTTCAGATGCGAGATACTCTCTGTCTGGATCCTCGATGAAGTGACATCTCTGCAGAAAGCCATGAATTCGTCGCCGGGCAATTTTACTGATTTGACGAGCCATGTCTTAGGATGACCATCAGCTCCTGTGAAGCTTATCTCACCCTCCGAAGCACCACTTATCCGGGATTGCTCCAGGAGTTCCATGGCCCTGTCCCGGGCGCATTCAGGTCTGATCGAGTGCAGACCATGAGACATCGCTTCTCTGTCGGTGAGACCGCTCATCCGCCGGGCTTCTTCATTCAGAAACCGGTACATTCCATTCGAATCCGTGATGAAAATGCCATATGGTGCAAGACGAACATGATTCCCTATCCGTTCCCTGGCCTCCGATAGCTCCCTCACCGTTCGCAATTGCTCAGTCTGCTCGATGGCGGTGAATATCACACCAAGTGATGGCTTGGAGGGGTTGATGGCACTTGAGCGGAGGTGGATATCGATCAGGTTCCCATCCTTCCTCTTCCAGACTGTGTCCACTTCTCCCTGCCCGGTCTCGCGGATATCCCTGTATTTGACCTCTCCGACTCTCTCAAATTCATCGAGACTGTTGTACAGCATGCGGGCTTCCCGCCCGAATAGCTCTTCCCTGCTGTAGCCGGTCATTCGCTCCATGCCGTCATTCACCCAAACAAAGACCCTTTCACGGACCATTCCAATGGCCGCAGGGGCAGTCTCGAGAACTGTAAGCAGGAGATCCCTGCTGATCATCTCCTCGCTGCTGAAGCTGTGAGCAGGGCTCCCGGAGGGTTCTTTATCGATGTTGTCTGCTGGTGCAGTCGACTCATCATGCATGTGGCGCCTCCGACGTTTCATGTTCATGACCATTCATCAGCCTCTGGAGTGTGTCGGCCAGTTCAGAAAGTGTATAGGGCTTCTGAAGATATTCATTGATACCGAGGTCAAGTAGCTCCTGTACTCTGCCATCCCTGCTGAAACCGCTGGCCAGAATGACCGGTGTATGCTGATCAAGCTTCCTGAGTTCAATAAAGCATGCCCTGCCGTCCATCCCGGGCATGGAAAGGTCGAGAACGATCGCATCGATATCAGAAGTATGGCTGCGGAACAGTTCAATGGCTGCAGCTCCGTTTGAAGCATTCAATACGTCGTAGCCGATCTCCATGAGCAATTCTGTAGTCGTATTCAGTACCACCAGTTCGTCATCTATGAGAAGTACTGTACCTTTGCCTGTGACGGGAGGAGATCGCACTGCGGAAATATCCTCATTCCTCTCGGGATCAACTGTCTGTCCAAGGGGCAGATAAATGGTGAAGATTGTACCAACGTCCGCTGGGGATTCTACATCGATCCATCCGCCATGGTTTGCGACAATGCCAAAGGCGGTCGCCAGTCCCATGCCAGTCCCTTCCTCCATCTTAGTAGTGAAGAAAGGTTCGAAGATTCGGTCAATATCCTCGGGGGCGATCCCTGAGCCGGTATCCTCGGTTCTGAGGATAGCAAGCTCCATCGAATCCGTTTCAGTTCTGCCACTGAGGACCACACCAGGTATATGCTTCTTCTCAAGTGTGAATCTGAGGACTCCGCCATTGGGCATGGCATCTCTGGCATTCACCGCAAGATTAAGAATGACCTGCTCAAGCTGTGACGGATCTCCCATGACAGTGATATCCGGAGCAAGATCAAGTTCAACCTCGATCCTGTGGTCCAGAGTCCTGCCAAGAAGCCGGCACACATTCCTGACAGAGGTCGCCAGATCCACAGGCTCTATCTTGTGCTTCCCTTTCCGAGCGAATCCGAGCAACTGTCTAGTCAGTTCTGATCCTCTGAAAACAGCGTTCTGTATTACCTTGACCGATCTTACTATCTCAGGCTCATCACTGTAGCGTCTCTCGAGAAGTTCGGCATATCCCTGAATCCCGACAAGAAGGTTGTTGAAATCGTGAGCCACGCCACCGGCCAGCTGTCCGATAGCTTCCATTTTCTGCTGCTCATGAAGCCGCCGCTCCATCTCGGACTGCACAGTCACATCCCTTGCTATAAGGGTGTAATAGGTTGAAGAACCATCAAGACTGGTGGAGCTGGATACCGAAAGGGACAGCTTGAAATGCATCCCCTCGGTTCCCTCCCCTTCGACAATGCCCATCCATCGCCCTTTTGCTCTCACCATACTCTGGATCTCCTGCGCATCCGGACTCATGCTGCCGAATGCGATATCGCGGAGTCGCTTCCCGAATATCTCACTTCCAAAGCCGGTGACCCGCTTCACAGCGGGATTCGCAAAGAGGACTCGAAGCCTCTCGTCGAGCAGTATGATCAGTTCATCCGCCTGGTCGATAGTTGTTCTGAGGAGATCATTGATCCTTGCTACATCACTCCACTTCTTCTCCTGCGCCATTGATATCCATGACCTCAGCTTGAATGAGAGGAAGAGCATGGCGAGGGCCAGGATACCCATTGCACCAAGGAGCAGGGAATTCCGCAGTCCGGCAAGGTCATGGAGGATAGATGCTTCGGGGATTAGAAGAACTATCGTCCAGCGCTCTCCGAGAACATCAAAGGAGAGGAGGGTGGAAAGATAGCTCTCAGCAGATTGGCTATCTGACAGATCCAGATTCGTAATGAAGTGACCTGATCGTCCTTCAGCAACAGATACCTCAAGCATATGGAAATCATCAGATGAGCAGATATCTCCGAAGATGCTCCCCTCCTGCTCAGGGATATCTGAGAAGAGGATCCGACCGCTTCCATCAACGATCCAGATAAGCCTCTCCTCTGCGAATACAGTCCCTCTGAGCTGCTGATCCATTACAGCCCTGAATGGAACGACAAGGGCAATGGAACCTCTGAATTCACCTGCTTTGTCATGGACAGGCATATGATATGCGATCGCCTGATAGCCCTGAACCGTCTCAAAAACACCGCTCAGCACCGGCTGGCGATTGTCCAGCAGCTCAATGATGTGAGATTGTCCGGAGATATCTGTGCCTGTCGCTCCCTCGACCTGGGGCACGGTATAGACGATCACTCCGTTTTCATCCACTCGTGTCACTGCAGAGACGAACTGGGCGTTCACGAGCAGAATGTTCTCCATCGTTTCGATCCCCCGCCGATTGAGGTCAATGATGTCAGGCGACGAACTCCATAAGTCCAGAATGTTGCTCAGCTGCCCGAATCTCGAGAGTGCTTCAGCTGCCAGCTGATCAGCATAAAGCATCTGCAAGGTGGAATACTGATTGAGAGTTGACCTCTTTGTAGCCGCATATCCGCTTATCAGCAGCAGGGCGATTAGGATCAGCAGAGCGAGAATGACCAGTTGCTTCCAGAGCTGGAAGCGAGCAGGTCTCAGTTTCTCGATCAGCGTCTGCTTTTTCATAGCATCTAATATGGGTATCTCCCGAAGTGGCTACAACAGTTGAGCAGACCTGGACCACTGGATGGATGAAAATGCTGATACGCACTTATGGACAAAGCAAGGGGGAGACGCATCTATGGTGCATGTATCGGCGGGTGGGGATGTACAAAAACCGTGACACGCAACGGAGTACATGTCACGGTTTCTTTGGTACCGGGGACGGGACTTGAACCCGTACAGGCTATTGCCCACTAGGTCCTTAACCTAGCGTGTCTGCCAATTCCACCACCCCGGCCCTGTATTTAGAATATGGCTAGAAGGAAGGATGTGGCCATAAAAAGAACTGCAAGTATCGTGGTCGCCTTGGAGAGCATCGTAGCTGCGCCCCTGTTACCGAAAGAAGCTGTCAGGGCACCGCCTCCTCCAAAAGCACCGGACAGGCCATCGCCCTTGGACTTCTGAAGCAGCACCACCGCAATAAGCAGTACACAGATCACGAAGTGCGCTAGAGTAAGAACAGTAATCATATTAATTCGGTCCCTTCTTGAGAGCGCCTATATACAAAACATGGATGGATTTGACAAGGACCGGCGCATCATTCCAGCAGGCCCAGGGAAGGAATCAGGTCCATCCCCGGACATTCCGTTTCACAGCCGGACATATCCCTGTGCTGCATTATGTCGGAGGGGTGAAGCTCATATCTGCTCATCAACTCCAGAAGGAGAAGACGTAGAGCCTCTATCTGCGTAGCGGTCGGAGGACTTGAAGTGAAGTCCCCGACGAGGCAGATCCCTATGCTGGAATGGTTATGGCCACGCGTATGAGCGCCAACAGCCCACTCAGGTCTTCCCTTCTGAATCTCTCCGTCCCCGGAGAGCGTACCATTACCGATCACATAATGATAGCCGACATCCGCCCATCCATTGATCGCCCGGTGAAGAGATCTGAAGGCTTCAACCGATCCATCGGGTGTGGCTGAGTGATGAAGGATGATCTCTGTCACGCTATCCATGGATGTATAGACTGAATCCGAAGGCTTCTCGGCAGCATGGTTCAGTTCATCGTCAGTAACATCTGCCAGGCCGGGGAAGCGTTTCCTTATCCATCCCGCAGGACTCATGTCTTCCATCGACTCTCCCCCCTGGCAGGATCAGTGCATATGATAAGTATTCAATGAAATTTACCCGGAAGGAGGACTGATGAAAAGCGCTCTGCTCTTCGTAGTGACTGCAGGGATTCTGGTGCTGTCCGGCTGTACGGATGCGACCTTCCCCTTTGAGCAGGTCACAAGTGGATTTGATTTCTCATACAACCTGCCGGAAGCGGGAGTCGTGGATATAACAGTTCTCAACTGCTACATGAGCAGTATCCGAACTCTGGTCTCCAGCGAACAGCAGGGATCAGGACAGCACAGTTCATCCTGGGATCTGATGGACACTGACGAAGAGAGAGTTGAGAATGGTCTCTACTACATCAGAGTGAAGATCGATGATCTGCTTCTGGAAACGAAGATGTACGAGGTGTCCAGTTGATCGCCCTCATGCTCCTTCTCTGTGCCCTCGGACAGCCGGAGATACAGGAAGAGGAACACGACACCTTCTCACCTGGCTTCAGATTCGGTCCCTGTTTCATCGCCTCATTTCCCTCGATGCAGGACGAGAAGGATTTTGCAGGAATGAACAGCGAGGCGGGACTGGAACTGGATCTGGGAACGGTGGCCTGGGGTGGATCCATCGAGTTTCTCGGAGATATCGGACGGAAGGTCAGGGTGCGTGGAAGTGTGGGAGTCCTTCGGCTCCATGGAGCATACGAGGATGAGTACGATCCCCTGAGCTATATCCTCCTGGGTATCTGTACAGGCGGCATAGGCTTCCTGTTCGGACCGGAGGAGGAGGTCGTGGACCTCGATGATCAGGCGCTCTCGATTGAGGCTCAGGCCTACTATGTGCTGACAAGAGGCAGCTCGGTCTCTCTCTCAATCGGTGCCGGCCCGGTATACACCTCTGTCCGGCGGCAGCTGGATTCACCGAACACCTCAACACTGGGCAAGGGCAGCGGCCTTGGCCTGGTGACATCGATCAGAGTGGATCAGGAGTCATCCACCACTCTGGGCTGTATACCGCTCAAATTCGCTCTGGAAGCCGGATACAGATTCAACAGCGTCACACTTGATGGTGAAGAAGCCGACGGCTTCACCCTCGATTTCTCAGGACCTGTCCTAAAGGTCGGGTCTTACCTGGGTTTCTGATCTGAGCGGCAACTGGCTCCTTCTTGTCAATCCCTGTGCCGGCACGGGTAGGGCGGTAAATCTGTCCTCAGAGGTCAGTCGGCTTCTGCAGGAAGCCCGTATTTCAAATCAGATCGTGTTCTCCAGGGATTCGCAGCATCTGTCGGATCTGGCCGGTTCGGCAGCAGAAAACGGATTCACCGGGATAGTTGTACTCGGGGGTGATGGAACTGCGAGCCACGCCGCGCGGGAGCTCATTCGCTCAGGGCAAAGTATCCCGATTGCAGTCATCCCCGCAGGGAATGGCAACGACTGGAGCAGAACACTCTGCACGCGGAGTGCAGAAGCAGCTATCGAGGCCATTGTCGCTGGAAGAACCGCTATCCTGGACGCAGGTCGATTCTCCTTCCTCGACGAGGCGGAGAGGGAAATGGATGGAGTCGCATTCATCAACTCCGCCGGAATCGGCCTGGATGCCCATGTGCTGCAGAGGTCCATCCGCTACAGGGAGCGCTTCCCTCTACGCAAGGCCGCCTATGTGTTTGCGCTTGGGTCTACCCTGATAAGGATGCCTCTATGGGAGGGATCTCTTGAAATGGATGGAGATGAAGTCTACAGCGGCAGATATCTGAGCATCACTGTAGGCGTGTGCCCGTATGTCGGAGGTGGAATGATGCTCTCTCCTTCCTCCAGACCGGATGATGGAAGGCTGGACGGGGCAATTGTTACACCCATCTCCAGATGGAAGCTTATCCGGAATCTGCCGCGGATCTACAATGGAACACTGCTTGATGATCCTTCGGTGAAGTCCTGGAGTGGAGAGCGCTTCATCCTACGCTCCGCTGGTAGGATCTGCGTGGAATTGGATGGAGAGCGGATGATCACTCCGGAATCAACTGCCGGCTTACTGATCGAATCTCTTCCTGAAGCTGTCGAGGCAGTGGTGGGAGCAAACTACAGGGACTCCAGTAGAGCGAGTCTACAGAAGTACTGAGGTTATCTCAGATCTCCTTCGCGGAATATTTGTACCGTTCCTCTGTATTTGTAGAGAACCGTATCAGTCAGGCGCCTACCTGATTGAGCATTTACACGGGGATCGAAAGCGCTTGATGGAAAGCGAGAAACGGAGGAAATATAAGTGAGGTGTCTCGCTGTCTTACTGGTATTCTGGATGCTCTGTCCAATCGGATGTAGCACAGAACATATCGAGGAGCCCCCAGAGCGCACTCCTGTTGAAGATGTCGTCGGGAATTCGCAAGCAAGTACCGTCGAACTGGAATTCCTTTCCGATGTCACTGAATTCCATCAGTTGCACCTGGACATCACTGAGGATGAGTTGATGTCCATGATAGCATCGAACGATCTGTTGGTCACAGTGAGCGAGAGAGACGATAACAAGTCGTACCATGTGTACCGAAGGGACGGAGAAAATGTCATCGTCATGTTCCGTGAGGGCGAGTGTTCCGGTGTCCAGAGAATGCCGCATGACGTTTCAGGAGTGCCGGCAGCGGAATAAATTCTCCAACATTCAGTTACAGCAGAATGTCAACACTGTTCTGGCTTATTACCCATCCACTGAACTGAAGCGATAACGAAGTTGAGAGATATGATCTAAAAAGCCTGCATGTATCTTGCGATATCGCTGCTGCTTATCGGATGCGGCTCGAATGACTGACCAGTGGTGGATTCAGATTCCACTCGATCCTTGCCGAGCATAACCGGATTCCATGCGATATGCATCGCCCGAGAGTGCCTTGAGGATGAACCGTTTGCCAATACCATCGATTCCACCAGAATAAGAGTGATCTACTCCCAGCAGTATGGCCCCCCCGAGGCGCCCCGCACATGCTGGATTGTCGACTTCGCAAAGATAGAAGCAGAAGAAGCTGGAGCTCCAGGTCTATGGGCAGAAGGATATCAGGTTGTCATCGACCCAGGCACGAGAGAGGTGATAGAGGCAACCAGGTATGAAAGATGACAGCACTTGAAACAAGACTGCATTCATAACATATCTGGAGAGTGGTGGATTCGAGGATGTACGATGTCTATCTCACAATAGAAGAACTTGTGAAATATTGAGGCCGGGCCTCATTTTTTGATTTAATCAAATATCCAGGCCGGGCCTCAATTCTTCAATACGTATTCACATATCTCCCGGGGATGATCTGCTACGAACAGGGCTTCATGCTCTAAAAGAAGAGATCTGTCCCTGAATCCCCATGATACTCCGACCGCAAGCAGTCCTGCGGCAGAGGCCGTTCTCATGTCAATGTCGCTGTCCCCCACCAGTGCAGTTTCTCCTGGTGAACTCCCAAGAACTGCGAGTACTGCTGCAGCTGAATCAGGATGAGGTTTGATCGGCAGGCCAGGAAGAACTCCTCGCACGAGTCGGAAGGGGGTATCCGGGAAGTATCGGTTTATTCCCTCCTCTGCAAGAGGCTGGGGTTTGTTTGTCAGCACGGCCAGAGGAATCCCTGCATTTGTCAGTATTCTTAGCATCTCGGCAACACCATTGTATGGCCTGGTGAGAACACTGCCTCTCTCCTCGTAGACCTCTGATATCATTTGCCCCGTTTCCTCAACAGTACGCTCTGGAGTCCCCTCTGGAAGAAGGCATCTGGCAAGATGAGTTACTCCTCTGCCTACGGCCATCCTGACCTGCTCAATACTCTTCCCTGAAAATCCCTTCATATCAAGAACATCGGCAACCACTGAGTGAATGTCGGTCAGCGTGTCCAGAAGCGTTCCATCAAGATCGAATATCACGGCCTGAACCATTGCTGCCCCGCATTCCCTGTTGACCCGGTAGGATATTGTGTTAACGTTACCATCGTCAGCCTGAACATGGGATTCGGCAGGAAGGGAGACCAGTGCCCGAGAACAGAGACTGCGCCTGCACTTATCCGGGATGCCCCAGGCATGGAAAATGCCAGGAGTGCATAGCCTACCACAGGAGGAGCGGGGAGTTCACCGCCTGCCTTTTCTCAAAGGATGCCGAAAAAACATGGGACAGGTCATTCTCAATGCTCGTGAAGGACCGAACGAAAGGATCTGAAAGATGAATGAGGGTGATGTTTACTACTGCGAGGATTGCACGCTCGAGATAACTGTTACGAAAGGCTGCTCATGCGATGGTTCAGCGGTCGACCTCTCCTGCTGCGGCAAGCCGATGAAGGAGAAGGCTGCTGGAGAGAAGAAGGGGTGCTGCTGCTGCTGAAGCAAATTCTGAGGCCGGGCCTCATTTCTTCAATAATCGAAGAATTCAGGCCCGGCCTCAGTTTGTGAGGATGGATGCGAGATTCAGGAGCATGGGGTCGAGTTCCTTGCGATTGGTCCAGGCATCCGCCAGCGGGTGGCGCGTGACGATGCTGTTCATCTCACCGACGAAACATGGCCAGGCTCCATCCATGAGAGCATCAATGGCCCCCCATCCGAGCTTCGAGGCCAGCACCCTGTCGACGGAGGTAGGAGAACCGCCTCGCTGAACATGACCAAGAACAGTTACCCTGCTCTTGAGATCCGCCAGCTCCTCGATCTTCGATGCTATCTCAAAGGCGCTTCCCGCCTCATCCCCTTCGGCTACGACAAGAATGTTAGAGGTTCTACCCTCCGCCACTCTTCTCCTGACAAGGCTGCAGATAGCCGGGAGGTTGGTGGGTGTCTCTGGTATCAGGATATCCTCTGCTCCTCCAGCCACACCGACCTGCAGCGCTATGAAACCAGCCGTACGTCCCATGACTTCAATGATGAAGAGCCTGTCGTGCGCAGCAGCGGTATCCCTGACCTTGTCTACGGCCTCAAGCGCCGTGTTGACTGCGGTATCGAAGCCGATCGTCAGGTCAGTGCCCCAGATATCATTGTCTATCGTGGCTGGAACTCCGACAATTGCTATGCCATGCTCCCGCGAGAGATGATCGGCACCCCTGAAGCTTCCGTCTCCGCCGATGACAACAAGTCCCTCGATACCCCTGCGAGAGAGATTCTCCGCAGCTTCTGCCCGGCCGTCGGTACTAAGGAAGCGAGTGCTGCGGGCTGAATGCAGGATTGTGCCGCCCCGTTGTACGATGTTGCTGACATCAGTCGTTCCCAGCCTTCTGAACCGGTCATCGATAAGTCCCTCGTAACCGCTCTGAACTCCGTAAACGCAAAGGCCGTGGTGGATGGCGGTCCGCACCACGGCTCTTATGCAGGCGTTCATTCCAGGGGCGTCGCCCCCACTCGTCAGTATGGCAATATTTTCCAAGGCGCTTCTCTATGCAGTGCTATTGCTTCTTCTTGTCTTTGACGGGATCGATGATCGATCCGGGAGAGTCGACAAGTTCGAGGATACAGGCCTCTGCCGCGTCTCCGCGTCTGGGTCCAAGCTTCAGTATCCTGGTGTAGCCGCCGGGACGGTCAGCATATCTGGGTCCGAGGACGTTGAAGACCTTGCGTACGGCTTCACTGCCGTATACGGCTCCTGCCACGAGTCTCCTGGAGTGAACCGTGTCATTCCGTCCTTTAGTAATGATCTTCTCCGCCTGGCTCCTGGTTGCCTTCGCCTTGCCCTGGCTTGTGGTTATCCTCTCCTCGAGGATGAGAGATGTAACCAGGCTCCTGAGCATACGCTTCCTGGCGTCGGGCTTCCTGCCCAGCTTGGGTGTCTTTTTCCTGTGGCGCATTTTCGCTTCTCCTGCGGGCTGGTCGTCAGCCGGCTGTCGAAAGACCCTTCTCCACCAGCATGTCAGCGACGATCTGGAGTGAAGAGCCTCCGAAACCGCTGATGTCCAGCAGTTCCTTGTCAGTCATTGATGTGAGTTCCGTCAGTGTGGAAACACCGCCAGCCTTGAGGATGTTGACGACTCTGGTAGGGAGACCGGTCTCCTCGATAGGTGTGTCTTCAGTCGTGGTTGTGTCTGAGATCAAAGCAGGTTCGGGTTCCTCTATCTGTTCGATACCACTCAGTACGAGCTGGAAGTGCTTGATGAGTATCTCGCATGCAGTATCAACAGCATCCTTAGGAGAGATGCTGCCATTCGTATGAACTTCCATGATCAGGTGATCATAATCGGTCCTGTCACCCACTCTGGCGCTCTGGACAGTGAAGTTAACCTTGCTTACTGGGCAGAACCATGCGTCGAGCAGGATAATACCATCCGTATCGTCCCGGCCGTAGTTCACCCATTCAGCAACTGGGATGTATCCCTTGCCGCGCTCGACGGTGATCTCCATTGCGAGTTTGCCGCCCTTGCTCAGAGTGGCTAATTCCTGGTCGGGGTTCATCACTTCAAGGAAGCTGTCGCCAGTAAGGTTCCCAGCAGTGTAGGTACCCTCCTTGGAAGCCTTGAGTGTAAGTGTCCCCGGTCGGTCTCCATCATGACGAATTACGAGTGATTTGACATTGAGGACTATTTCGGGAACATCCTCCATCACGTGTGATATCGTCGTGAACTCATGCTTGACGCCCTTGATGGCGAGCGATACAGGAGCAGAACCCTCAAGTGACGAAAGCAGTACCCTCCTGAGGGCATTGCCCAGCGTACGACCGAAGCCAGTCTCGAGAGGTGTTACCTCAAGCTTGCCGTACTCGTCGGTCAGGGACTCCACATCCCACTTCACAATGTCTGGAAGGTAGAGACTCTTGAATTCCATCTGGTCCTCCCCCCGGGGTATTGTCACCCGGGTATTCCACCGGCCGCTGGCGACCGAGGTTGTACTTCCTGCGGTCTACCCTCTACGTCTGCGCTTGGGTGGACGGCATCCGTTATGCGGTATCCGGGTCTGGTCCTTGATAGCAGTAACCTCGAGGCTTGTTGACTGAAGAGCCCTGACTGCTGCCTCGCGTCCAGAACCCGGCCCGCGCACCCAGACCTCGACTTTTTTAAGACCTGCCTCGAGAGCCTTCTCAGCCACCTGGACAGCAGCCTGACCGGATGCAAAGGCGGTGCCCTTCCTGGTGCCCTTTACGCCGGTGGTTCCGCCGCTGGCCCATGTGAGAACATTTCCCGAACGGTCGGTGATGGTGATCATCGTGTTGTTGAATGAGGACTTCACATGCGCAATGCCGTGAACATCCGTAACCTTGCGGGCTTTGCCAGACTTCCGGCCCTTACCCTTTGTGACTTTTCCCTTGGGCATACTGACCTCCTATCTGGTTTTTCCGTGCCCGCGCTTGGGTCCCTTACGGGTACGGGCGTTGGTGTGGGTTCTCTGACCCCTGACGGGCAGTCCCCTTCTGTGCCTGATACCTCGGTAGCACTTGATGTCCATGAGCCTCTTGCGGTTGATGTTGATCTCCGCTCTGAGGGCTCCCTCGACCTTGTAATCCGAGTCGATGACCTTTCTCAGTGCGGCCACCTCGCTCTCGGTGAGGTCGTCCGTACTCACATCCACAGGAATACCGGTTTTCTCCAGTATCTCCTTCGAGGAAGTAAGGCCGATCCCGTGGATATAAGGCAGAGCGTACAGGATCTGCTTATTCCTCGGGAGGTCGACGCCTGCGATTCTTGCCACTACTTACCTCCGTAACGATCTCTTGAACAGACCGGCTATCCCTGTCGCTGCTTGTGCTTGGGATTCCTGGAGCAGATCACGAGGACCTTGCCCCTCCTTCGCACGATGCGACAGTAATCACACATTTTCTTTACTGAGCTTCTTACTTTCATCTTCTTTCGCACCTCACTTGAATCTGTAGGTGATCCTTCCACGAGTCAGATCATAAGGCGACAGTTCAACCGTGACCCGGTCACCGACCAGTATCCTTATGTAATGCATACGCATCTTACCGGAGACATGGCAAAGGGCAATGTGGCCCTCAGGCTTGTCGAGTTCGACCCGGCAGAGGTTGTTGGGAAGCGTCTCTACCACAACACCATCCGCTACCACACCCTGCTTTTTCGCCATGTTCCTCCCTTTCGCCCGTTATACGGAACGCATATCATTGGTAATTATCACTATGCCGTCAATATCATGGGGCTGGACCCGCTTACCACGATAGTATGTTCCGCGTGTGCTGAGAGAGCACCATCTTCGGTTACGACGGTCCATCTGTCTGCCAGTGTCCTCACGCCGAAACCACCCAGGCATATCATCGGTTCGATGGCCATGGCCAGCCCTTCTCCAAGCTTCATGCCTTTTCCGCTACGACCGAAGTTAGGGACCTGTGGAGGCTCGTGAAGCTTCCGACCGATCCCGTGTCCGACCAGGGCTCTAACAACACTGAACCCCTGCGATTCGACATACTCCTGTATGGCTGCACCAATGTCACCGATCCTGCTGCCGGCTCTTGCTGCCTTTATCCCTCTGCCCCTGGCTTCATAGACAGTCTCGAGAAGCATCCGGGCTTCAGGGGTAACCAGACCGACAGCCACAGTATCTGCGGCGTCCCCGTGAAATCCATCCTTGTAGGCACCTATATCGATGCTCACGAGGTCCCCGCTCCTCACGGTCCTTGCGGGGGAGGGTATGCCGTGGACGACCTCATCGTTGAGGGATACGCATACCGCCGCCGGATATCCGTTATACCCCAGGAATGACGGGGAAGCCCCCTCGGCATCTATTACTTCCCGGCCGACCCTCTCGATCTGGAGAGTTGTCACACCAGGAGCAATGAAGCCCATCATCTCATCAAGAGCCTTGCGAACGATACGTCCGCACGTCTCCATTGCACGGAGATCAGCACCGCTCGTCACTCCCATGTGCTCAGGGCTTTCACAAGTCTATCGGTCACTTCATCAACGGATCCAACACCATCGATCACATGGAGACGGCCGGAATAGTAATCCTCGAGGTGCCTTGTCAGGTTGAAGTAGTGCCGGAGTCTCCTGACTATCACCCCGCTCCTGTCGTCATCCCTCTCCTCTAGAGGTGTGTCACACCTTGTACAGGGATCGTTCACCTTGAACATCGGCTGTCTGCCGACGAAGCCGCACTTCGGGCAGGTGAGTCTCCCGGAGAGTCTTTG
>Ga0190293_1000226_pt1 | contig 19877 bp, 11 predicted proteins | sample 48693001_MG_FD_161671 | JGI IMG/M metagenome (GOLD analysis project Ga0190293, IMG submission 161671) | Hydrothermal vent microbial mat bacterial communities from Southern Trench, Guaymas Basin, Mexico - 4869-30-0-1_MG | ecosystem: Environmental > Aquatic > Marine > Hydrothermal vents >...
CAGTTAGGAGTTACGCTATCAAGAAGGGTTGTTATTTTTGAAGGCTTTGGAATAAATAGTTGAGAGAATCCAAGGGAAAAAATTAAGAAAAGGAACCCAATAATAAAAAGGTCTATGGACACAAAAAGTGTTAATCCAGGAGTAGCTTTTGTTTCTAGTTGCCCTATAAATATACCATTAACTCCATCAACTATTTCGTGAACCCCTAAACCCATAAAGATAACACCAGTAACAAATGAGGAAATAACGGGGATAATAATAATGAGCTTAAATAATGTTTTCATAATGTTTTAAAATTTAAGTTAGTTAAATTCCCAACCAAAACCGCTTTTTAAAATGCAATCAATTTCATTTCCTATTACAGCTGGCTGGTTATCGTAATTTAATGTAAACCCAAGTTTAATATAAAAATCAAACATATCAAAATTTGATGATGCAAAAACTTCAGAAGAAGACTTGTTTAAGGATTTATCTACATAGTCTTCAATATTGTAAGCATACTCAGCATCAACACCAAAAATATGCTTGTTCTGTATTTGAAAGAAAAAAAACGCCACCTAATAAACACCTTTTTTAGACAATATTCGATTTAGGACTAAATACGCATCATTTCTTTTAATTTATAAAATATTTTTATATAAAATAAAAAGCTTCTCAAATGAATGAGAAGCTTAAGGTAAAAAAACAGCTATTAATCACCTATTACATAAATCTTTAGAGTTTTATAAGTTTAGTGGTACTATTTACTCCTGAATTATGTGTTAAATTAATAATGAAAAGCCCTTTTGATAGTTGACTAATATCAAATAAAGTTCCTTTAGTTAAATCACCATTATATTCTTTTATTAATTTACCTGAAATACTATAAATACTAAGTTTGTTAATATCTGAATTTATTGATATGGTATTTTGTGCAGGGTTAGGGTAAATTGAGAAAGCAGAAGTATTTAAATCAAATTCTTCATTACTTAATGTCATAGCATATGTGTATTCTGTAGTAGGTTTCCAGTAAATATTTGCATTAACAGCTCCATTCCAATCATCAGCAATATATACAGAATACCCAGTAATATCTTGATTATTTAGAGTAACATTAAAAGTTGCAGCACCATCATTTATGTCAACAGTCATTGTTGTTGCAGTATCTAAAGTAAATTTAATTTTAAAATCCGCATAAGAAGTCGAACCGCCAATAGCTGATGCATCAATAGTACCACCAGCAGAAACTACTTCCCAAGGGTCGTTTGCACCACCATTACCATTTAAATTTACTTGAACAGCATAATTACTTTGTCTATCATCCCAAGACAATGTTGTTGGACTAGAAAGAAGAGAGACACCTATTTGTCCATACGACGCTTGAGTTGCAGAAACAGTAATTGTGAAACTATCTCCAACTACCATGGTAGAAGCTGTACCTCCAGGTAGTCCAGTTTCAGTAAAAGACCTCCATGCAACAGATTGCATAGCACCAGAACCATTTGCCCACATTCCTAATTGATCAGCGCCATCATCATAATTCCCGCCACCATCTGTAAAAAACGCATCATAGTTACCTCCTCTTTGTGGATATGTAACTGTAGTTTGTGCATAAAGAAAGCCGGTAATAAAAAAGATAGTTAAAAAGTAAAATTGTTTCATTATATTCAGTTTTAATGGTTAATATTTAATAAGTCGTTTTGTTCCAATTCCTTTTGGTGTTGTGATTTTCACAAAATACATTCCATTTGAGAAATATTTAATACTCAAAGGCGTATTCGAAGATAAATTACTTGTAAATGAAGTTATTTTTCTTCCAGACATGTCAAAGACCTCTATTTTATCTGCTTTTATATTTATTGAGAAGCTATCTTTTGTTGGGTTTGGATATAGTTGAATACTTTCAGAAATATCTAAATTTTCAATGCTTAAAGTCGATTGCTTATTTCCATATATTCTAAACTGACCAGGTGGTAAACTAATAGGTGCATTTATATCTGTAACATTCAAAGTTGTAGTTCCAGTCTCATCCATTAAATCATACCAAGTACCAGTATATGGAAAACTCGGTGTAATATTTTGAGTTGTAACATCAAAGTTTGCTAGAATAAGAACATTTTTAAGTTCTGAGCTAGGCGTATTTAAATCTCCGGTATAAACATTTATTTTAGGTGTTAAATTTCCAGAATCGATAATATAATCACCTTCAAAAACGGGCTCATTAATTTTCAATAAATTTAGTCGTGCCCAATCATTATATATTTGATTTCTGTTGCTGTCTCCTAACCAATTATTTACCCATTGTGGCTGTGGTTTAGTATCTAATTTGCAATCAGGATCATTAACACTACCATTATTACACGTAAAAATGGAATTTTCCATTCCTAATTCTGCAAAATGCCAAACCATTTTTGGACCAGGAATAGTTAGTGACATAGCGCCTAATGCAGACATTCTAGATAAAGCAGTGTTAAGGTTTCTAACATTATGTGAACTATTTGAAGTATTTCCAAATTGTAAATTCTTGTACATTAATCGTTCCTCATCATGACTTTCGGCATAGCCAACAAGTCGTTTAACTGTCCAACCTCTACTTAAATGACCCATACCAGAAATATCATTTCCAGAATTATAGCCCATAGTTAATTGATTATATGGATCTGTCATTTTCCCCCATAACATAATTCCTTTTCCTTCGTCAACTCTATAATTAGCCCACTCTGTTTCTTCTCCATTATCTCCTAAATGTTCAAAAATAACATAATGATCGGGGTCCAAACTCCAAGAATAATCAGCATACTGTTTTAAAATATCTACTCTATCTTGTTGATATGAACCCGTACATCCAGTATCACTTGGAGTACAATTTTGAGTAAATCCTTTTGTTAAATCCCAACGAAAACCATCAATTTTAAAATCTTCAACCCAATGTTTAATAACACGCTCAACATAAACCTGTGTTCTAGCTTGTTGATGATTATAATCAGATCCAACATTATAACTATGAGTCGGGGTTTGATTAAAATATGGATTTTCACTACTTGGACCTCCCCAACCATCTCCATCTGGATCATTCATCCACATTCTGTTCATAGGATTTCTTCCAAAAGCATGATTTAAAGCGATGTCAAGAATTACAGCAATACCGTTTTGATGACATACATCTACAAGCTCTTTAAATTTACTTTCTGTCCCATAGAATTTGTCTAAAGCCATATGAAAAGCAGTATTATAACCCCAACTTTCATTCCCTTCAAACTCCATAACAGGCATTAATTCAATGGCATTAATATTTAAATTTTTAAAGTAATCTATGCGATCAATTAAGTCTTGAAAATTTCTATCACCATCAAAATCACGAATTAATACTTCATATATTATAAGATCTTCTTTTTTTGGCTTAGCAAAGTCAGAAACCTGCCAATCATAAGGAGTTTGTCCCGTTTCGAAAATTGTAACTTCACGTTCTTGTCCAGAAGGATAAACTGGAAGGTTTGGATATGTTGATGAAGGAATCCAAGGGTCATCAAAAGGAGAAAGGACTAATGTTGAAAAAGGATCTGCAGTTTTTACTAACATTGGTGAGTTAGCAATAGGTGTTTTATCTACAACCCAATATTGATAAGTTTCTATTTGATTAGGAGTAAGATTATTAAGTTCTATCCAGAATTTATTATTTCTTGTAAAATCTCTTTTCATAAAATAAGCACCATCAGGTTGCCAATTGTTGAAGCTTCCAGCGATATACACAAAATCTTTTCCAACAGCATCAAGAACCAGAGTTGCTTTTGTTGGATCACCATCATGATAATTAATACCTTCTTGATAATCTGAAGACATTATTTCCCATGTCGTCCCCGGATCTATTAATACACTAAAATTCTTTATTATGGTTGTTGAGTTTAAAGTAACTTCTAATTCATAATCTTCATTTGTTGTAATATTAGAGCGCATGAAGGAATAAGAAGCAATTGCTAATTGTGTGTCTATAATATTACCATTGGCTTTTAAAACATAATCTGCATTTCCACCAATATTTGTTGCATTAATATTTAAATCATCTCCAGAATTTAATATGGTGGTTGAATTTGATAAAGGTGAAGATAAACTTACCTGAAACGTGCCTACATCAAAAAAGAAATCTGTACAACCATTAGCTTTAAATTCTTGTGTGCCATCTTCATTTCTGAATACCAACCCCATTTTAATTACATTAGCAGCTTGTTCAGGCGTAAGGCTGTAATATGATTCTGGAATAAGTGTTATACTCCAAATTCCACCACCATCATTTGTCATTTCTCCAACACCATCATCTTGTCCCCAATTTCCCACAACATAAGTCCAAGGGTTTGTTTCTGTTCCAATCCCAGAATGCATATAAACTTTTGTTGGGTTACTAAAACCATTACAATCTGTAGCATTACTATTAGCATCTACAGTTATGGTAATTGATTCGTTTACTTCAAAAGGATTTGGCGTAATTGTTACTTGACCAAATCCAAAATTTATAATAGTTATAAATATAATGAATAACGCAATCCTTTTCATGTGTTTAATTTTTAGTTTTAATTTAAAAAAAGGACTGCTTTTAAAACAGTCCTTTTTTTTTATAAATTTAAAATATCATTTCTATTATTGGTTAATAGTGTACATTCCCGTTCCGCTAGAAAAATCTAACCAAATTCTCGCGTTTCCAGCTACACTAATAATATTATCTCCATCAGGATCTAAAGTACCATCAGCACCAGTGTCTCCTAAATTATTACCCCAATCTTCATTAGTTCTAAACTTAATTTCCCCATCAAGAAGTGTTACTATTTCAGCAATCCATACATCTGGGTTAACTTGTGTAAATGTAAAATCAGGTGTAGCTCCCCAGTCATTGTATCCAGAACCGACTATACCCCAAATATCTGCTGATTCAATAGTGTAAGCCATAGTATTCATATCAATTGTTACAGCATAGAATCCAGCTGTAACAACAATATTATCTCCATCTTGATCTAAAGTACCATCAGCTCCTGTGTCTCCAAAATTAGTTCCCCAATCATTATTAAATCGTATTTTCATTTCTCCATCTAATAACTTGACACCAAGTTTAAAAGTATCTGTGGTATAATCGTAATAGAATTTAGCATCAGGACCATCTCCACCCCAATCGTTAAATGCTGATCCTACAATTCCCCAAGAGAAATCTTCTATAGTATATGTTCCATTAGCCATATCAAGAGTAATTTTATAATTACCAGCAGTAACAACAATATTATCGCCGTCTAAATCAATGGTTCCGTCAGCATCAGTATCACCATAATTAACAGCCCAATCATTATTCTCTCTAAATTTTATTTCACCATCAAAAAGTGTAGTGTAAGCTACAAAGACGTCTGGTGTATCTGTAGTATAGAAAAATCCATCTGCATATGCTCCCCAATTATTATATCCAGAACCAACGATACCCCAATTAGAAATTTCAAAAGCACCTCCACCTGTTCCAGTATCTTCAGGCAACACTACTGTTAAAGCTTGTATTGGCGAAAAAGCTTCTAAACCATCTAATCCAATAAAAGCTCTAACTCTAAAATACAATTGACCTGTATTTAGAGCTTCAGTATCAGGGTCATTGTCAAGACCTGCTTCAGCGGCAAAACCTAATAATTGTCCAACACTTACACCAAGTTCATTACCACCAGTAGATCCAATGGTATTAGCGTCACTAAAATCTCCTATTATAGAGTTTTGTAATTCATAAGTTACACTTGTAGGAACATCGAAATTTGCATCAGACCATGTAAAACGTTCTCCTAAATTTCCTGATGTAGCAGGTGTTAGAACATATTCTTCTAAAAAAGTGTTAAGAAAAATCACACCTTCACTAGGCTCATGTGCTGTAAAAACAAGATCATCATCTTGCGTACAAGAATTAAATCCTATAAGAGCTATTATAAATAATCCTAAAATTTTAATTTTTTTCATTATTATGTTATTTAATTATACAATTTTTTTAAAAACCAGGGTTTTGAGTTAAATTTGGGTTAGCCTGTAAAGCAGTAGATGGAATAGGGAATAATCTATACGAATCAGGTATTGAAACGCCATTTTGTATGCCACCTTTCCATGGCCATAAATATGATCCACCAGTAAACATTCCAAATCGAATTAAATCGGTACGCCTATGACCTTCCAAATTTAATTCTCTAGCACGTTCATCAATAATGAATTGTAGTGTTAATTCAGATTGAGATATTGTACTTGCATTTGAACGCGATCTTACATCATTCACATATTGTAATGCTGTATTCAAGTCAGCTCCAGACGCACCTCTTACTGCACATTCAGCATACATTAAATAAGCATCCGCTAATCTAAATAAAGGAAAATCAGTACTTGAAAAAAGTGACGTTAATGATGTACCAGTAAAATTGGTGTTTCTAAACTTAATAGATGGATAACCATCTGTCCATTCTCTATAATCTGTCATCTCATAGTTATGACCTTCAGTCCAAAATAAACTGGCTCTATCATCTGTAGAGGTATCTAAGTCGCCAAATAAACTATACCAAGCCTTAGTTGATCTGTGACCACCCCAACCATCGGTTGCGCCAAATTCAGCTAATGGCATCGTTTCAGTATTTAAACTACCATTTACTATATAGGTAGTGTTACCATAGCTTTGACTTACAACTGCATCTGCAATTAAAGGGAATATAATTTCATTAGACGTATCATTATCTGCAGAAAAGACACTTACAAAATCTGGTTCTAAAGAATAAACACCATCTGTAATAACACGATTTGAATAGGTTGCAGCGTCATCATATCTTGCGGTACCTGTATATACTTCTGCATTTAAATATAATTTAGAAAGCAGCATTTGAGCCGCAGCCTTAGTCGCTCTGCCATATGTATTAGAAGTTAATAATATCGGTTCGATTTGTATTAATTCAGCTTCTACATAATCAAATAATTCTTGACGAGAAGCCTGAGGAAGAGGAGTGGTTTGCCCAAAATTATTTTCCGTCGCTAAAACGCCTTTCCCAAATACATCTATTAAATAGTAATAAGCTAATGCTCTAATAAATCTCACTTCAGAAATAATAACTTCTTTATTCTCCACATCGACATTAGGTAAAATAGATAGTAAGTTATTACATTGAGGAATAGTAAAGAAAATACGGTTATATAGATATCTGAAAAATTTATTATCAGGCGTCCAATCACTAGTTGTCGTTAATTGATCTAAACCATTATCTCCCCATCGATTCTTCATAGCATCAGCTGTGAAATCTTGAAGATTTACAATACCTCTAAGAAAAGGAGATTCTCCAGGGTCGTCACTAATATCAGAACTTCCTGGGCCATCTGCACCAGAGAGCGCAAAAGAACCATATAGTCTTGATAAAATTCCTTCTATGGCATCAGGGTCTTGTGCTAAAAGCTGCTCTAAAGACAGTTCTACTATAGGTTCGGTATTTAAATCATCTGTACAACTTGTAAAAAGAAGTAAGATGAAACTAAATAGTATTTTTAATATATTATTTTTCATAGTTCTATTTTTAAAAATCAATATTAATACCTAAGTTATAAACGGTTGGTCGTGGATAAAAGTTATTATCAATCCCTCCAAAATTTTCTGGATCCTGACCGCTGTAATCGGTTATAATAAAAGGGTTGTTTACAGCAGCATATATTTTAAGCGTTGCATTTTTAAATACATCTCTTAAAGTATGCCCTACAACAATATTTTCACATCGTAAAAAAGCAGCATTTTCTAAAAAGTAATCTGAAAACTGAATAGGATCTTGTATATCAAAAATTTCTACATCAGCTTCACCGGCATAAAAGTCTAATACATTATTTAAAGAATTCCCGTCTTGAGAAACAGCATTATCTATTACACCAGAAGTTAATCGTCTAGAATTATAAACTTCTCCATCTAATTGCCCTCTAAAACTAGAACTTAAGTCCCAATTTTTGTAATTAAATGTAAAACCAAATCCAAATGTCCAATTAGGCTGTATGGCTCTATAATATTTATCGTCGTCTGTAATATTACCATCTCCATTAAGATCGACAAAGGATCCTAATATTGGCCTTCCATTATCGTCATATACTTGTTTTAAAACCCAAGCTGAACCAGCTTCTTCTCCAACAGCATGTTTAAGAAGGAAATTACCTGTACCAATAGGTAAATTACCACCAGCAGAGATTTGTTCTGCACCATCTAAATCGGTAACTTCAGTTATATTATAAGAAATATTACCGTTTAATGATAAGCTGAATACATCGTCTTGTATAGGGTTTAAATTTAGATTCAATTCAAAGCCTTCACTATCTGTTGCGCCAACGTTTTGTATTAAGACATCACTTAATGCTTGCCCTGGAGGCACATTAGTTAGAACAAGTAAATCTGTGGTTTCTCTTTTAAAGACATCAAAAGACCCAGAAAGGAGATTATTATTAAAGAAATCGAAATCGACACCTAAATTATAAGTTGTTGTTTTTTCCCAAGTTAAATCTGGATTAAATTCTTTTGCGTTATACAAAGTAACACCTTCAATGTATTGGCTGTTTGGTGATCCAATCTCAAATACTGGTATAGAAGGAAAGAATCCTACTGAACCAGAAATATCTTGTTGTCCAGTTTCTCCCCAACCTAAACGTAATTTAAAGTCATTAATAAATGTAACGTTATTTAAAAAAGTTTCTTCTTTAAGTTTCCATGCTAAAGCAGCAGCTGGAAAATATCCCCATCTATTTTCTTCTGTGAAAAATGACGAACCATCAGCACGAAAAGAAAAAGTTAATAAATATTTATCGTTAAGGTTAACATTCGCTCTCCCGAAGAAAGATTGTAAGTTTAATAGACTAAAATATCTGTTATTTGGATTTTCAGGGTCAATATTTGGGACTCTAATCCCAGTTACTTCGTCCGTTTTAAATTCATCTTTGTTTCCATCATTTTTAAATTTTTGATAAGAATAACCAGCTTGTACATCATAAGAGTTTATAAAACCATTTAGTTCTTTACGGTAAGCTAAATAAGATTCCCAAGTCGTGTTCGTAATATGTTGTCTTTCTCTATAGTTTGTACCAGGATTGAAAATATAAGTACCTGCAGGTACAGAAGGATCTGGAACTAAAGTATAAGTAGCTATAGCGTTATTAGAGAAACGTTCTTCAGTTTTTGATCTAGAAGCTTCTAGACCAATAAGGGTAACTGCTCTTAATTCAGGCAGAAAGTGAAATTTATAATCTAGCTCAATATTAGCAAGAATTCCATTTACATTTACTTGTCGCTGTCTTTGTTCTAACAAGGCTAATGGATTCCACGCTCCTACAAGTGCATTTGGATTTAATGCATCGTCCGGAGGAAGCATTTGACTATAATAGCCTCCAAAAATTGAATTACTATCGTATATAGGTTTTGTAGGATCCATGAATATTGCACCACCAAGAGCACCACCTTCATCAATATCATTTTTATCTACCAAAGTACCTTTAGCATTGAAGTCAATTTTTAAGTGTTCATCAAAAAATTCTGGTGTTAACCTTAAAGAAGCAGTTATTCTTTCATAATCACTAGTTTTAACTACACCTTCAGTATCATTGTAACCAATAGAAGCTCTAATAGGAATTTTTTCAAGCATATTAGCTCTAACGCTAAAGTTATAATCTTGTGTTATGGATGTTCTGTATATAGCATCTTGCCAGTTTGTGTCATAAATAGCTCTATCGCCTAGAGGTGTACTAATAATTTGAGAAACAGATTGATTAGTATCTACTGATCCAACGGGAACACCTAGTAAACCAGTATCGTTAGGAAAGTATTCTTGTATAAATCTGACATAAGTGTCACCATCCATGACTTGAATTTGATTATTGTCGCTAATATCACCAACAGACATTCTTGAAGAAAAATTAAACTTAATATCTCCAGACGTCCCTTTTTTAGTTGTGATAATAATCACTCCATTGGATGCACGTGAACCATATATTGCAGTTGCTGATGCATCTTTTAGAATAGTAAAGCTTTCAATGTCATTTGGGTTTAACATACTTAAAGGGTTACTCATTCCAGATACCCCACCATTATCTACAGGAATTCCATCAATTACTATAAGAGGGCTACTATTCGCTGACAGAGAAGCCCCTCCTCTGATTCTAATATTAGGTGCAGCATCTGGTTGTCCACCATTAGTTGTAATTCTAACACCAGCCGCTTTACCCTGTAGTAATTGATCTGCAGATATCACGGCGCCTTGATTAAAATCTTCAGATGTAATAAGTTCAACAGAACCTGTTAAATCTTTTTTTCTAACACCACCATAACCAATTAAGACAATTTCATCTAATTGGGCCGCGTCTTCAACTAAAGCAACATTAAGTGTTTCCTCAGCATTATAAATAATTTCTTGTGTGAGATAACCAACAAATGAGAAGACAATAACGTCTCCTGAGTTTGCGGTTATTTGATAATTACCATCAAAGTCCGTCGCCGTTCCCTGAGTTGTTCCTTTTATGATAACATTCACTCCAGGCATAGGTAACGATGATGATTGCTCTGTTACTGTTCCAGAAATTTTATTTTGAGCCATCAGCATCGAAGGTAAAATAAAGAGAGTGAACAGTAAGCTATTAAAAATTGTTTTCATACAATATTATTAATTAAATTAAAATATATATTTATATTTTCACTTCTCGTTGTTAAAACTATGTAAATTTTATGTTAATCATTGTCTAAAGCCCTCATATTTAGTAGCGAAAACGTTTTCGTGTTGAAAACTTTTTGCATTATTCTCAATATAGAGTCATAAAAACTATAAAATTGACAGAAATAGTCAAAACCTGCTTATCTTTAAGCATGTAATTTTGAATGATATTTTATGCTTTTTACTTAATTCGATTTAGTAGTCAGTTTTATATTATTAATAAATTACATTTACCAATAATTAATAGTAATTGAAGAATGAAACGCAAAGTGACTCTAAAGCAAATTGCTAGAGAATTAGATGTATCTATATCTACAGTCTCTAAGGCGTTACGAAATAGTAAAGAAATTAGCGAAGACACCAAACAAAAAGTACAGGCTTTTGCAAAATTATATAATTACAGACCCAACAATATCGCCTTAAGTTTAAAGAATAGAAAGACTAAAACCATTGGTATTATTATCCCTGAAATTGTTCATCATTTTTTCTCAAAAGTTATTAGAGGCATTGAGTTAGTTGCAAATAACTTAGGCTATAATGTGATTGTTGGACTATCTAACGAATCTTTTTCTAAAGAAGTTATAAACATGGAGATGCTTGCTAATGGTAGTATCGATGGATTTATTTTGTCAATCTCTAAAGAAACTTTGCAACAACAAGATTATCATCATTTTAAAGAGACTATTAATCAAGGGATGCCAATTGTAATGTTTGATCGCGTTGTATCTGAAATTAATTGTGATAAAGTTATAGTTGATGACGTAGAGGGCTCTAAAAAAGCAGTAGAGAAACTACTTGCTAATGGATGCAAAAAAATAGCGATTGTTACTACCAAAGACTATGTTACTGTAGGCAGATATAGAACAAGAGGTTATTTACAAGCTTTAGAAGAACATCATATAATTGTTAATCCAAACTTGATTTTAAAAGTTGATGATGAATTGGTTTCTGAGGATCATTTTGAAATTTTAGAAAATGAAATTGAGCAATTATTTAATATCAATAAGGATATTGATGCGGTTTTTGCTGTGAATGAATTATACGCAATAGCAGCAGTTAAAGTCGCTAGAAAGTTTGGAAAAAAGATTCCTGATGATATTCAAGTTATTGGGTTTACTGATGGCGTCTTATCTAAACACGCTATTCCAAGCCTAACAACAGTAAGTCAGCATGCTCAAAAAATGGGAGAAAAAGCGGCTCATTTATTAATAGATAGATTAGAACTTGACATAGAAAATGAAGAGGAGGAAGAACACTACCAAACAGTTGTAATTGAGACAGAACTTATAGAGAGAAATTCAACCAAATAAAAAATTAACGCAACATATTTAAAAACTTTTATATATTTACACCCTAATCAAAACTTATATTTTCACTTCTCAACATAAGTTTTGATAAGTTTTTATCGCTTATCAATAGTATTAATTTAAATATACTATGATGAAAAAGCGTACCCTAGGTTTTTGGGAAATCTGGAATATGAGTTTCGGTTTCTTAGGAATACAATTCGGTTTTGCCCTACAAGGAGGCTTTATGTCTCGAATATTTCAAACGCTTGGAGCTGAAAAAGATGCTATCCCATTATTATGGATTGCAGCACCTTTAACAGGATTACTTGTACAGCCAATTATTGGCTATATGAGTGATAGAACTTGGAGTGTGAAATGGGGAAGGCGTAGACCATATTTTTTAATCGGAGCTATTTTAAGCTCAATTGCTTTATTTTTCGTGCCTCATTCTCCAGCACTTTGGGTAGCTGCAGGATTTTTATGGATTCTGGATGCGTCTATAAATATCTCTATGGAGCCATTTAGAGCTCTAGTTGCTGATAAACTTCCAGAATCACAACGCTCTTATGGATTTGTTGTACAAACATTAATTATTGGGATAGGCACATGGATTGCAAGTAATTTACCTTGGATGGTATCCCAACTTGGTGTTAGTAATTCTGCTGAATCTGGAGTTATTCCAATGTCTGTAAAAGTCGCTTTTGCTATAGGAGCTTTCGTGTTTTTAGTAAGTGTATTATATACTGTTTTTAAAACTACAGAATATCCTCCAGAAGACATGGAAGAATTTCAAAGGGAAAAAGCAAAGAAAAATCAATTCATTCCAGATATCATTAATAACATTGGAAACATGCCTTTAACAATGAAAAAATTAGGGCTTATCCAGTTTTTCTCATGGTTTGCATTTTTCACGATGTGGAGTCTTGCAAATCCTGCGTTAACCGAACATGTGTTTCACACACCTGTGCCATTAGAGGCTGCTTTCGACATGACAAATACTGTTCAAGCTGAAGCTTTTAATGTAGCTAATACTGCATTTCAAGAATCATCTAATTTAGTAGGTTCAGCAATGGGAGTTTATGGGTTATCATCAATGGCATTTGCTCTAATCTTAACATTTTATACATCAAGACGACGCATAAATCGAAAATTAGTACACATGTTTTCTTTAATGCTCGGAGGCTTAGGGTTTTTATTAATGTACTATACATCACCAGAAAATTTAAAATATTGTTTTGTACTTATAGGTTTTGCTTGGGGAAGTATTCTCTCAATGCCTTATGCAATGTTATCCAGCTCAGTAGATCCTAAAAAAATGGGAGTTATCATGGGGATTTTCAACATGTTTATTGTAATCCCTCAAATTATTGCAGCTCTAGGAGGTATTAATTTTGTTTCAGGATTGCTCGGAGAAGAAAGCATAAACGCGATGACTGTTGCCGGGATTAGTTTAATTATTGCGGGCTTATGTAATTTATTAATTACAAATAAGAATGCAATTACATATCAAGCTGAAGAGATTTAAGGATGAGTAAAAAAGGCTTCATATTCGATTTAGATGGCGTTATTGTTGACACTGCAAAATATCATTTTTTGGCTTGGAAAAAATTAGCCAATAGTATAGGTGTTGATTTTAATGAAACTCAAAACGAACAATTAAAAGGCGTTAGTCGCATTAAATCACTTGAAAAGATATTGTCTTGGGGAAATAAAACAATTTCTCAGGATGACTTTATGGGTTTGATGTCAAATAAAAATGACGACTATTTAAGTTATATAGAACAAATGGACGTAGCAGAAATTCTTCCAGATGTCCCAAAAATTTTAGATTATTTAATTGAAGAAAAGCAATCAATTTCTTTAGGCTCTGCAAGTAAAAATGCAAGAACTATTTTAAAAAAAGTAAATCTGCTTGATAAGTTTGATGCTATTGTAGATGGGAATGATGTGAGTAAAGGAAAACCAAATCCGGAAGTGTTTTTAAGCGCTTCAAAGTTATTGAATATAAACCCTGAAGACTGTATTGTTTTTGAGGATTCTCAGGCAGGTATTCAAGCAGCAAATTCAGCACATATGATTTCAATAGGTATTGGAGAACAAGACGTGTTATTTGAAGCTGATTATGTGTTTAAAGATTTTACAGAAATATCAAAGGAATTTATTGAAGAATTAATAAAAAAATAAAAGTTATTCCGATAGAAATGAAGAGATCTTATCGAAAGTTTACTTCATCAATTTAGTTTTCGAAATGACAAATTAAAAATATATGAATCACGATTATATACAACCAGATAATTGGTCAATTATAGAAGAAGGGTTTGATGCTAGTCGCGTAAAATCTTCTGAAAGCCTCTTCAGTATTGGAAATGGAGCGATGGGACAGCGAGCAAATTTTGAAGAGCATTATTCTGGAGCAACATTTCAAGGAAGTTATATCGCAGGTGTTTATTATCCCGATAAAACACGTGTTGGTTGGTGGAAAAATGGCTATCCAGACTATTTTGCAAAAGTACTAAATGCACCAAATTGGATTGGAATTAATGTTTTAATTAATGATGAGCAATTCGATTTATTCACCTGTAAAAAAGTTGATGATTTTCGTAGAGAACTAAACATGAAAGAGGGTTGGTTGTCACGTAGTTTTAAAGCAACCCTTCAAAACGATGTCGTTATAAAAGTTGAAGCTCTTCGGTTTTTAAGTTTAGATTTAGATGAGGTTGGCGCTATTCAATATTCAGTAACACCTTTAAATACTGATGCAAAAATTGAATTCAGACCATATTTAGATAGCAGCATTACAAATCAGGATACGAATTGGGATGATAAATTTTGGGATACTCTTAGCGTTACTCATCAAGATAATTTGGGATTTGTTTTATCTCGCACAATGAAAACAGATTTTCATGTTAGCACAGCTATGCTGAATGAATTATCATTAAATGGAGAAAAAATACAATCCAACAAAAAGATTAAAGAAGATATAAATAGTATTGAGTTTCAGTATAATGTGGAAGTAAGTAAAGGTGAAACAATTACGCTTACAAAATTTGCTGGTTATACGGTATCTACTAATCATGAAAAAGAAAAATTAATCACAGCATCAAAGGAGGTACTTTTAAAAGCATCAACTATTGGTTTTAAAGTTCTTCTTGAACAACAAAAGCAATCTTGGGCAAATATCTGGAAAAAGGCAGATATTACTATTCAAGACGATATAAAAGCACAACAAGGCATTCGTTTTAATATTTTTCAGCTCAATCAAACATATTTAGGGAAAGACGCTCGCTTAAATATTGGGCCAAAAGGGTTCACAGGTGAGAAATACGGAGGAAGCACGTATTGGGATACAGAAGCCTATTGTATTCCTTTTTATATGGCAACTAAAGATCAAAAAGTAGCGAGAAATCTATTAGAATACCGCTATAATCATTTAGAGAAAGCAATTCTTAATGCAGAAAAACTAGGATTCTCTAATGGAGCAGCATTATTTCCAATGGTTACAATGAATGGTGAAGAATGTCATAACGAATGGGAAATTACATTTGAAGAGATTCATAGAAATGGTGCCATTGCTTTTGCTATTTTTAATTACTATCGTTTTACTGGAGATTACTCATATATTCAAGAAAAAGGACTAGAAGTGCTCATTGCTATTGCTCGATTTTGGCACCAAAGAGCAAATTATTCTTTGTCAAAGAAAAAATGGGTAATTCTTGGTGTTACTGGACCAAATGAATATGAGAATAATATAGATAATAATTGGTACACTAACTATTTAGCACAATGGTGTATTAATTTTGCAGTTGAAAATATAGAAAAAATTAAAGCGGAATTTGATACAGATTATACACGTATCATGAATAAAGTAAAATTGTCTAATGCTGAGATTAGCACATGGAAAGAAGTCGCGGATAACATGTATTTTGCATTTTCTGAAGAACATCAAGTTTTCTTACAGCAAGATAATTTCTTAGATAAAGAATTAATTACTGTTGCCGATTTAGATAAAAGTCAAAGACCAATAAATCAAAAATGGTCTTGGGATAGGATTTTACGTTCCCCATATATTAAACAAGCTGATGTTTTACAAGGATTTTACTTTTTTGAAGATCATTTTACTACCGAAGAATTAGAACAACATTTTAATTTTTATGAACCATTTACAGTTCATGAAAGTTCATTATCACCTTGTGTACATAGTATTCAAGCAGCCAAATTAGGTAGAATGGACCAAGCCTATGAGTTCTATTTACGTACCTCTCGTTTAGACTTAGACGATTATAATTGTGAAGTAGAAGAGGGCTTACATATTACATCCATGGCAGGTACTTGGATGAGTATTGTTGAAGGATTTGGAGGCATGAGAATTAAAAAAGAGATGTTGTCATTTGAGCCAAGAATCCCAAACCAATGGGAAGCGTATTCTTTTAAAGTGAATTTTAGAAACCAAGTAGTAAAAGTAATCGTGAGCCAATCCAATACTAAATTTGAATTAGAAGGCAACACTGAATTACAGATTTTAGTAAACGATAAAGTAGTGACCATTTCACCAAATAGTTTGGTAACAGTATAAAGAAACGTCATCGCAAGTTCAACGAAGCAATCTGTTTAATGAGATTGCCACGTCGTTTTACTCCTCGCAATGACAAATTAAGAAGTAGATGAAAAATTTAATATACATAACAATTTTACTATTCAGTATTTTTACATTTTCCCAAGTAGAAAAAATTGAACCTCCATTTTGGTGGAGCGATATGCATAATTCAGAATTACAATTAATGATTTATGGAAAGGATATTGCTAAATGTGATGTTTCAATTTCAGGTGACATCAAAATAATTAATATTGATAAAACTGAAAATCCAAATTATCAGTTTGTAATGATTAACACTAAAAACGTTCAAGCTGGAGATGTGACAATAACATTTTCAGAAAATGGAAAAGAAGTTCAAACAATGACTTATCAGTTTAAAGCGCGAAAAAAGAATTCCGCTTTGCGAAAAGGATTTGATTCTAGTGATGCCATGTATCTCATTATGCCTGACCGTTTTTCGAATGGGAATACTAATAATGACAACACAGACGATACTGTAGAAAAAGCTGACAGAACAAACTCTGGAGGCAGACACGGAGGTGATATCCAAGGGGTTATCGATCATTTGGATTATTTAAATGAGCTAGGAATGACCACGCTTTGGAGCACACCTTTATTGGAAGATAACGAGCCAACATATTCCTATCACACCTATGCACAAAGCGATTTTTATAAGATAGATTCACGTTACGGAACGAATGAAGATTACAAACGGTTAGCACAAGAAATGCATAATAGAGACATGAAACTTATTATGGATTATGTAACGAATCATTGGGGATCTAAGCATTGGATGATTCAAGATTTGCCAACTAAAGATTGGATTCATTATTGGGAAAATGGAGAAAAAGGGTTTCAACGCAGCAATTACAGAATGGCCACGCAATTTGATACAAATGCTTCTATTGAAGATTCGAAAGCCTGTATGAACGGTTGGTTTGATACCACTATGCCAGATATAAATCAGAGCAACTCTTTAGTGCTAAAATATATAACTCAAAATGCTGTTTGGTGGATAGAATATGCCGATTTAGATGGTTTGCGCGTAGATACTTATTCTTATAATGATAAAGTAGCCATTGCAAAATGGACACAATCTATTATGAATGAATATCCAAATTTTAATATTGTTGGTGAAGTGTGGATGCACAACCAAGCACAAATTTCATATTGGCAAAAGGACAGTCAAATTGGAAAGATAGATCGTTTTAATTCCAATTTACCAAGCGTGATGGATTTTACTTTACATGATGCTATTATAACAATGTTTAATGAAGAAGATAAATGGTATTGGGATAAAGGAATGATTAGAGCTTACGATAATTTAACCAATGATTTCTTATACCCGAATATTAATAACATGTTGGTATTTGCTGGAAATCATGATACCAATAGAATTAATGAAATTTATGGAGACGATAATAATAAGTATAAATTAGTGATGACGCTTATTGCTACAGTTCGTGGAATTCCTCAGTTTTATTATGGAGACGAAATAGGAATGTTAGGCAACAAAGATAAAAATGGTGATGGCGATATTCGTAAAGATTTTCCTGGAGGTTGGCAAGGAGATTTAAATAATGCATTTACTGATTCTGGACGCACAGAAAAGCAAAATTCATATTTCAATTTTACTAAAAAAGTTTTCAATTGGAGAAAAGGAAAAGATGTGATTCATTCAGGAAAAACAATGCAGTTTATTCCTCAAGATAATGTATATGTTTATTTTAGATATAATGATACCGAGCGCGTAATGGTTGTAATTAATAACAGTCCTGAAGCACAAGAGTTTGAATTAAATCGTTTTGAAGAAATGATTCAAGCCTCAAAAACAGGAACAGAGATTATTTCAGGTAATGAGGTTTCATTAGAAAATAAATTAAAAGTTGAAGGCAAGTCATCAATGATTATAGAATTGAATTAATACGTCATTACGAGCGAAGCGAAGTAATCTCATTATTAAGAAAGAGATTGTCACCTCGCAAACTTCTCGCAATGACAAACAGAATATAATATGAAAATAAAATACACATTAATAGCAATTATCTTATTGATAGTTTCTTCTTGTAAAAAGCAAGTCGAATCTGAAATACTTCATATTCATTCTAATATTAAAGGCATGGCAACACCTGCGTTTTTAGAATTTGGAGGTGGCAATTTATTATTAACAGATTATTTTCTGGATACATCATTAATAGATTCCATTGGGAAAAGCAATCAATACGATGCTGCTTTAATTGAGAAAAATACCAAAGTAAGGCTCAAGGTTGGAGAAGCAACACCTTCAGTTTCCAATTTAAGAGTTTGGACTAATGGAATAGCTAATGACATTCCATTATTTAAAAGCAATAAAGCACAAGTTACTATTTCACTTCCTGATGCAAATAAACAATTTAAAGATGTAAAAGTAAAAGGGGAGTTCAGCAATTGGCAACAAATGCCTTTAGAATTTGATAATGGTGTTTGGAATTATACAACAAAAGTTAATAAAGGAAGTCATCAATACGTTTTGGTAATTGAAGATAAGGAACAACCAGATCCAAACAATACAAATACTATTAGTAACGGAATGGGAGGAACAAACTCGCTTCTTATTATAGAAACTAATGCTGATAAAGTTCCGCGGTTGGTGGCATCAGAATTAAACGGAAATAATTTTATAATAGCATCAAAAAACACGTTTAATGATTTGTATGTATATATAGGAAATCAATTAGTTCAACATCATAACAATTCAAATGGAATTGAAAAGGTTGAAGTAAAACTTCCTGCCATAAAAGGCTCCGAGCGTTCACAGATACGTCTTTATTCCTCTAATGAATTCGGAAAAAGTAACGATATTTTAATTCCTTTAGAAAATGGAAATATTATTACAGATGTTACACAATTAAGACGAACCGATTTTCATACACAGATTATGTATTTCTTGTTGGTAGATCGTTTTGTTGATGGGAATAAGAGTAACACAAAAAAAGTTGAAAATGACAGTGTTTTACCTAAAGCTAATTATTATGGAGGCGATTTACAAGGTGTTTTAAACAAAGTAAAAGATGGTTATTTCAGTGATTTAGGTATTAATACCATTTGGTTGTCTCCAATTACACAAAACCCTGAAGGTGCTTTTGGTTTGTGGCCTGATCCTCTTACAAAATTCTCCGCATATCATGGTTATTGGCCAATTTCGAGCACGCAAATTGATTATCGTTTCGGGAATGAAGAAGTCTTTAAAGAATTGATTAAAGAAGCGCATAATAGAGATATGAATATCATTTTAGATTATGTTGCAAATCACGTACACAAAGAGCA
>Ga0190293_1000227_pt1 | contig 19875 bp, 19 predicted proteins | sample 48693001_MG_FD_161671 | JGI IMG/M metagenome (GOLD analysis project Ga0190293, IMG submission 161671) | Hydrothermal vent microbial mat bacterial communities from Southern Trench, Guaymas Basin, Mexico - 4869-30-0-1_MG | ecosystem: Environmental > Aquatic > Marine > Hydrothermal vents >...
AGAATTACGGGTATGTTATTCCTTGCGGATAAGGCAGCGGATAGGTCTCCGCCGTATTTTCAATTTTTATACCGGAGCGGCTGGCCAGAATCACCATTCCGATGAACAGCAGGGTAATCAGCCCGATCAGCAACGCCAGGCCGATACGCTTTTCATGCAACCAGTGCACCGGATGCGGGATATGCATTGCACCATGATGATGCGCTGACATCAGGGCTTTCATATCCGTTTTCACCTCCCCTCGTTCCACTCTCCGTATACCATTTTGGGGCCAAAAAGGCACGAAAAATTTGGAGTGCGCTAAAGTGTGGAGTGCGCAGGCAAGCCTGCGCACTCCATATTATTGTAGGCGATACGGCGGGCGGTTATTCGGATAATTCGTTGTTCCCCGGCGCAGAGATCAACTGATATTTACCGGTAATGTCACCGGAAACCTCACCTAGATTTTGAAGAGCTTGCGCCTGAATATCGATTCCTCCAAGCACCTTTGATCCGGGTTGCCGCATGAGCATTTGCCCGCGGAAGTAGAGCTTTCCCTGAATGGTTCCGTGGATTTCGCAGGCTTGCGCCAGCACGGCGACATCGGTTTCGGAGTCTGTCATAATGCGCACCATTTGCCCCTTGAAGAGCTGCGGGGTGGTAATGGGTTCAGTGACGTCAACCGCCTGCTCGGAAACCACGGTTTCGAAGCCAAATCCTTTAAGCTCTGTTTCGTACTTGGAAATGGTCTTTTTCACGAAAATGGTTCCGGCAACAATGAGTGCGATCACAATCAGAATCATGGTTAGGCCGCCGCTTCCGCAGCCGATTGCCCACTTTGCTCCTGTGCCCAGTTTCTTCCTTTGCGGGGCGTCCGGTGTAATTTCGGTGGTTTCAGCAATCTCAGTCATTTTCAGCACTTCTCAGTTTTAGGTTGTTCAAAATAGCGTTTGATAAAAAGCAGGTAGATCAACATGGGAAGGATGAACAGAAGACCGGCATTGATAAGCCACATCTCATTCATCCATGGGGACTGTTTCATTTGCACCCGCAGAGACTCGGGGTAGTTGGCGGCGGTGTAGAAATCGTCCATGGTGATCCGTGAGAAGGTCAAAACATTAGAGATCATAAAGAGGGTGTAATAAACCAGTACACCCCACCATGCGGCGGGTTTCAGCTTGTATAGGCCCGCGGCAATGAAAGCGCAAAACAGGCCGTTGAATATCCATGCAATCATACCGGGCGTTCCGGAAAGGAGGGTGCCAAAAAACGGATGAATAAAGTTTGCCATGATCTGCATAATGCCCGAGAAGACGCTCACGCACATCAGCAGGGCAAGGATTAGCACGGGCAAGGGGCAGCGCTCCGTCCATGAGGGGGTCGGGTGCCGATGTTCGCAGGTGGCGCGCACATTGCGGCCGCTGTAACAAAGAAGGGGCTGACCCAGATAACTGGAAAACATGTTATTTTGAGTCATGCGAAAAAGCCGAGTAAGCAAAGCTAAACAAGAGAAGTTGATTGAACATTTTGTGGCCGGGTCAACAGCGCGATGTACAGCTGATCTGGTCGGCGTCAATCCGAAGACAGCGATCTGCTTTTTTCACCGGCTACGACAGATTATCAAGGAAAAGCTCGAGGCCGAAAATGTCGAGTTTCTTGAAGGCGAAATCGAGAGGGATGAATCATATTTTGGAGGACATCGAAAAGGGAAGCGCGGGCGAGGTGCTGCGGGCAAGGTTCCCGTCTTCGGCCTTTTAAAACGGGGAGGAAAGGTCTATACGAAAATAATCCCGAATGCCAAAACCTCGACCTTAATGCCAATCATCAAAGAGAAAATTGCCCCGGACAGCATCGTTTATACCGATCACATGGAAAGGCTATGATGCTCTGGATATCTCCGAGTTCAAGCATTACAGAATTAATCACTCAAAACTCTTTGCGTCTGAGAAAAAGCACATCAATGGCATCGGGAATTTTTAGAACCAGGCAAAGCGACAGATGCGAAAATTTAATGGCGTTCCGAGAGAATATTTTCCACTCTATTTAAAGGCGTGTGAGTGGCGGTTTAACAATCCAAAGCCAAACCGCCAGTTCGCCCAATTAAAACAGTGGCTTGATGAGAAAATGAATTAGTTATCTGGGTCAGCCCCATACTTTATTACAAGGTTATTACAACAATCCTGTTCCACACCTTTAAAGGTGTGGAACGGACGACTTATAATCCAGGGATTTCAGGGGCAAAAAATGTGTTTCTGACTCAGGAAAATTCACGCGGGTGGCGCTTTTTGAGTTCGGCGAGATATTCGCCGCGGCCGGTTTTTTCAAGCCGCTCGGGATAGCCGTGCTCTTTCATGGCATTGCGCGAGTGATACGGCCCGCCCTCTTCGAGCACAATATCGAGAGTATCTTTTGTTCCCTCTGGCAAGGATGACATCATCTGCTGTTGCCAGCTCTCGTAGATGTCGCGCGCTTCTTTGCAGAGTTCGGGCTTCGCCTCGGCTAGATTGTTTTCTTCGCGCGGATCATCTTTGAGGTTGAAGAGCATTTCCTCGGGGAAGAGATGATAAAAATCGTGCCACGTGCGAACCCACAGATAATCGCCCCAGCGGACGGAGCGCTGGCAGGTGTGCGCACACTGGCTGATCACCAAATGGTCGCGCCCGCAGTCCGCGCCGTCCGTCAGAGCGGGGGCATAACTTTCACCATCCCAAACTTTCGCCGGTTCCACGTCGAGCATCTCGGTGAGTGTCGGCGCGAGGTCGAGGTTGTAGTGCAGGCCGTTGTCAACGTGACCTTGTTTTTTGCCGGGCCAACGGATGATCATGGGGATGCGACAGGTGCCCTGATCCGCGGTGGCGTGTTCGGCATAAATTCCGAGCTCTCCGTAATTTTCGCCGTGATCGGAACTGATGATGATCGCGGTATCTTCCAGTATGCCCTGCGCCTCCAGCGCGGCGAGGATTTTGCCGACGTGGTCGTCGGCGTAGCGGATGCCGCAGTCGTAGCCGTCGATCAGCTCGCGCATCTCGTCCATGTCACGCACTTCGCCGGGCTGGCGGGGATACTGCTGACGGTCGATCTCATTGTTATACATCGTGATGTCCTGCATGGAGTGCGGGCCGGGCAGCTTGCGGTGCTCTTCAATGAGTTCGGGCGTGCACCAGTCCGGCAGCGGGTCATTTTTAAACGGGTTGCCGAAATCTTCCGGCACGCGGAAGGGGGTGTGCGGATCCCAGTAGTTGATGTGCAGGAACCAGTTCTCTTCTTTGCCGCGCCGTTTGATCCAATCGAGTGCGATCGGCGTCACATCCTCCGCCGATTCCATACCGCCTTTGCCGGTGTCGTGAATTTCGCGAAACCCGGTGTAAAAATGCCACGCGGAGTGGCGGTGGCCGAAGCCGCCGATGTACGCGGTATGAAGTCCTCCGTGAACCAGCTTCAAGGGCAATGCGCTCCATGTTGCATCGGTTCGGAATGCGCGCGCTGTGCCTTCGGGCCGCGGGTCGGCGCAGACGCCGCCGTGGTTGACCACGCCGGTATGAATGCCGAAGCGGCCGGTCATCATGGCGGTACGCGACGGCAGGCAGGGTGCGTCGGAGCAGTAGTAGTTTTCAAACTGTACGCCTTCGGCGGCGAGGCGGTCGATGTTGGGCGAGGTATTGCGATGATAGCCGTAGCACCCGAGGTGGTCGGGACGCAGCGTGTCGATATCCAGATATAAAATTCTCATGCCTGCCTCTTTTCAGGGTTTTTTGCACCGGGCCGGAAAAGGTACTCCAGCCCGTTGGCTTTAATGGTGTAAACCGTTTCGAGCATTTCGCCCAGCTCTCCTTTTGGAAAACCCTTCTGATTGAACCAAACGACGTAGGGCTCCGGCAGATCGATCAGTTTTTTGCCCGCGTATTTGCCAAACGGCATGGTGGCGGTGACCAGCTTTTTAAACGCCTCCGGATCGGGTTGAAGCTCCTGGCTCATAGTCTACCAAAACCAATAGGCGCCGGTGTGTACCGCATACCAGCCGAGCAGGCCGTTGGTGAGCGCGTGCGCCCAGACAGCGGCCCAGATGTCGCGCGTGCGCACCATCAGCCAGGTGTAGAGAAGTCCGCAAAGGAACCCCATAAACCACTCGCGGTGTTCCAGCGCAAAAAGCACGGCGACCAGAATGCACATGCCATTATTGAGCACACCGATATCCTTCTTAAAGAAGGGGCTGCCCTGCATCCAGCGGTAGAGAAACCCGCGGAACATAAATTCTTCGATCGCGCCGATCACCAGCGTGGTGCCCAGCATGTGAATCCAGAAAAGCGTCCAGCCCGTGGCGCGCGGGTCGTAATGATGCAATCCGCTTTCGCCCAGTTCGATCGGCTCGCGCAGTTTGCCGAAGCGAAGCATATCGACGAACCAGCGTTCATAGAACTCGCTGATTTGCGGGCACGCGCTTTTGAAAAATTCCGATTCCAGCCCGACCCAGAAAACAAACACCAGCACACCGACGGCAATCGCGAGCGGAACGTTTTTCAGCTTCGGCGCGGTGTACCAGCGCCACGGACGGCAGATCAAAAGCAGCACGATGCCGCCGACCGTCTGAATCGCGTAGCGCGTTCCGGTGGGGTCGCCCAGCAGCGACATCATGATCAGCCAGAGAAGGAACGGGATGATGTGCACCCAGACGGCTTTGGAATTTTCCTTGTCCAGTTCGGGTGTCCAGTCGGGTTTTGTTTGTGTATTCATTGTTGAGGAATTTACCCAAACACTGGACTTGAGCCAAGCGAAAGAGGCCCGGCTATTGCTGGGCAATGACCGCAGGAAGTGGCATCCTTCGGAAGTTTAAACTGATGAACAGTCTGTCCCAAATTGAACTGATGGTGCCTGCGGGTTCGGAGGCCGCGCTGATCGCGGCCATCGACGCGGGTGCCGACTCCGTCTATTTCGGAGTCGGCAAGCTCAACATGCGTGCCCGCTCCGCTGATTTCACGCCCGATGACCTGCCGAAGATCGCGCTCCGCTGCCGCGAGGCGGGTGTCAAAAGCTACCTCGCGCTTAACACGATCATTTACGACGACGAACTCGTCGAAATGCGCGCCCTGTGCGACGCGGCCCAAGCCGCGGGCGTTTCAGCCGTCATTGCCACCGACATCGCCACAATTCAGTATGCCCGCTCCATCGGCCTCGAAGTTCACATTTCCGTGCAGGCGAATGTTTCGAATATGGAGGCAGTAAAATTTTACGTGCAGTGGGCCGATACCATTATCCTCGCCCGCGAACTCACCCTCGAACAGATCAAAGCGATTGCCGAGGCCGTGCGGGAACAAAACATTACCGGCCCTTCCGGAAAACCGGTGCGGCTCGAACTCTTTGCGCACGGCGCGCTCTGCGTCGCCATCAGCGGCAAATGCTACATGAGCCTCGCGCAGTATAATGAGTCTGCCAACCGCGGCGCCTGCTTCCAGACCTGTCGCCGCGCGTATCGCGTCACCGACGAAGAGACCGGCGACGAACTGGTTATCGACAACAAATACATCATGTCGCCCAAAGATCTCTGCACCATTGACTGCCTCGACACAATCATCGAAGCGGGTGTTTCGATTTTGAAAATTGAGGGTCGCGCACGACCCGCCGACTATGTCGCGCTCGTTACCCGTGTCTATCGCGAGGCGCTCGATGCCCTCGCCGAAGAAACGTACACGCCGGAAAAATACGAAGCGTGGATTGCAGAACTCGGCAAGGTGTTTAACCGCGGCTTCTGGCACGGCGGCTACTACTGCGGCAAAAAGCTCGGCGAGTGGGCGGCGAGCTCCGACTCGCAGGCGAGTGAAGTGCGCGATCAGATCGGCGTGATTTCCAACTTTTTTACCAAACTCAACGTCGCTGAGTTCAGACTCATCAAGCATGATTTGAAGGTCGGCGACACGGTGCTGATCGAAGGTCCGACCACCGGCGCGGTGCGCACAGAAGTCACTGAACTGCGTGTCGCTGGCGAAATGGCAGAGTCCGCCAAAATCGCTGATGTCGTCACCCTCGCCCTGTCTGCCAAGGCGCGGCGACAGGACAAAGTGTTTTTACTAATGCCCCGGGCGTCGCGCCGGTGATTTATTGTCAGCACTCAAAAAAACGGTTAGGTTCTGCGGTTAAACAGGAGAAGCCCTATGAGCACAGAAAAACTTTCAGATGCCGGGTCGTATAAGTTCGGACAGTTTGAAAAAAACGCCGAAGAGCTTGAGCGCCTCAAGCTACAGGCGACCGTTGCCATCGACCTTGAAAAAGAGGCCTGGGAGGCCGCCGGACTCCGGCCCGGCATGAAGGTGCTCGATATTGCCTGCGGCCCCGGCTTTACCGCCTGCGAACTGGCAAAATTCATTGGAGAAAACGGAAAAGTAACCGGCGTTGATATCAACGAAGAACTCATCGCCGTGGCGCATCAAGCGAAGGCTTCCGAAAATGTGGAGAACGTCTCTTTCTCCACCGGCAATGTCTATGAGCTCACTTTGCCGGAAACCCATTTCGACTTTGTTTATGCCCGTTTCGTTTTCCAGCATCTGGAAAAACCGCAACTTGCGTTGGAAAATATTCTTAAGGTGCTCAAGCCCGGAGGCATTCTCTGCATACTCGATATTGACGACAACTGGACGAGTTTTGCGCCGGAAAGCGATGCCTTCGTTAAATTCATCCGCAAGGCGGGCGCGGGACAGAAGCGTAAGGGCGGCAACCGGCTGATCGGCAGCCAGCTCTTCGGCCTGCTCAGCGAAGCCGGATTTGAGCAGGTTACGACGGCAATCCACCCAATCACCACCGAAGACCTCGGCGTGCGGATGTTCCTCGGTGTAGCCGTTCTCTTCCGAATGGAATTTCTCACCAAACTCCAGAAGCTCTTCGCCCTGCCGCAGCTCAAGAAAATCAAAAAAGCCGCCGAGGCTCCCAACGCGTGGGGATCACTCGGCATCTTCGTCACCACCGGACAAAAATAATTTTCATAAAAACGTTCAAGATAAATATTCTTTATCCACTAATCAGCGCTAATCTCCCCTCGGATTAGTGAAACCTGAATCCGTTAGATAATTTCTGAAAAATAATTGTTACCTGTTGGGCTGGAACGGCTAAGATAGCCGGATAACCAAATCAAAACCAAACCCAACAGGTGAGAAAATGAAACACTATAAACTGGCTCGCGGCAACTCTGAACTCAACTCGACCGCCGGAAATCATCTCTGCGGACTTTTGCTCGAAAACCACGCAAAACAGGCTCTTCCGAAGAATTTTCACCCCAGAAGACGCGATGCCATCAGTGATCGAGACATTCTGCTCTCCCAGATCGGCCTGCTCTCGAACGGGCGAACCGACTTTAACGATATCGATTTGTATCGAGGAGATGAGATCTTCACCAACGCCTTTGGAATCCAAACCGTTGCCTCTGAACCTGTGTTCCGTATACGTTTTGATGAGCTGCCCTCCATGAAAACGCATGCCGCTTTACGAAAGCTCAACACCCGCCTGCTTTCAAAACGAACGTTTGGGCGCGTGAATGCAGATGGCCTTGAGATGATTCCCGTCGATATAGATGTCAGCCCGCTCGATAATTCTGGTTCTTCAAAGCAGGGTGTTTCATACACCTATAAAGGACACGATGGATATGCTCCGATGCTCAGCTATCTCGGCACGGAGGGATACATGCTCGACTGCGAATTGCGCCCGGGAAAGCAACATTGTCAAAAGGGAACGCCGCTATTCATTCGCCGAGGCGTTGAACAACTCAAGAAGCTTGGGATCGACGGGCAGTGCCTAATCCGTCTCGACAGCGGAAACGATGCGGCGGAGAATTTTGATGAGTTCGGTGAAAACTATTTCATTGTGAAGCGCAATCTTCGTAAAGAATGCCGTGAACAGTGGCTGGCAACGGCGCGCCGGTTGAAAGCCGAGAGGGCAAAAATGTTTATACCGGCTTTGTTGAGCATCGCCACCCCGGCAACGACGAAAACCGCCCGACGGTATCCATCGCCTTTGAAGTCATCGAACGGCTGAAAGATGCCGAGGGCTTTGATCTTCTGATTCCAACGGTTGAGGTAAACACCTGGTGGACGAACCTGCCCTGTCAGGCCGGAACGGTGATCGATCTCTATCACGATCATGGCACCAGCGAGCAGTTTCACAGTGAGCTCAAAAGCGACATGGATGTTGAGCGACTTCCGTCCGGAAAACTGTGCGTTAATAAAATCATCCTGCTTTGCGCCATGATCGCATTCAATCTGCTCCGATCCGTTGGGCAGGAGGTGATCTCACGCACGGCACTCGCGCCCCAAAAGATCAACGTCATGCGCTGGCGCATGAAAACCGTTCTGCAAAACATCATCTACTGTGCGGTTCGACTCGTACGACACGCGGGACGTATTGAGCTGCACTTCGGCAAACGTTGTCCGTGGTTCGATGTGATCGGAGACATCGCTCACTCCTGTTCGTAGATCAAAACCCCAGAAAAGTTGACCCCCGCATCTGCGGAGGGAGAACCGTGCTTTAAAATGGCGAAAAAGGGTCGCTGCAAGGGATCGAAGGGCAAGCCCACCACGAAACAGAGGCTTGTTCGTTCGAGGGATCGTTTTTTTTGTGAGTTTTACATCGAGAAAATTTGATTTCACGCCCGAAACAGGTGTGCTAGAAATTATCCAACGGATTCAGGCCTGAGGCCAAAAAATTCAAGGTGAAAGAATAACAGCTTCAAATTCACTATTGTAGGGCGGGAACGGTTAAAAACCTTCCCGCCACGGCTGGAAGGGCGTTGCCCATTCCAGCCCTACAAAAATGATACGGCATTTAATTCTCCCCTTTGCGTCTTTGCGGTCACCACTCTCTTCAAATTGTTTATGACCGCAAAGACACGAAGATCACGAAGAAATGCAGAGACGGACGGGCCGTTTAAATTTTTAGTTATGTTTTCGCCGCGCCGGGGCTCCGAATTGTTCCGAATTTCGAGTTTCAGGTTTCGGGTTTTCTCTTTATAGTCGCCGAAATGGTCAAAAAATCTGAACCAGTCCGTTCGCCGCGGCGCGAAGCTATCGGCGTTATTCTGCTCGCGCTCTGCCTGCTGAGCTTTCTTTGCGTCTTTTCATTTAACTGGGAAGACATCGGGCTGCTCAATAACCCGGATCCCGATCTGTCTCCGTCAACCCCGCATAATCTGGTCGGCCCGTTCGGCGCATGGTTCGCCGGTATCGGGTTTCTGTTTTTCGGCATTGGCGGCTACCTTTTCCCCTTTATCCTGCTGACCGGCGGACTGCTGATGACGCTTCGCTCCTATGAGCGCATCTGGCCAACCTGGAGTTGGCTGGGAGGCGCGCTGATTTCGCTCGCCTGCCTGTTTGAGTATCTTTCGTGGGGCTGGGTAACGCGGCTGACGACCTGGCTGAATGTCGGCAGTTCAGGCGGACTGATCGGGGAAATGCTGGCTGTCCGCACACTGGGCCGATGGATCGGCCACACCGGCGCCGGTATTCTTTTTGTCACCGCGCTGATTCTTGCCGCGCTGCAGATCACCGGCGTGCATCCCTTCACTCCGTTTGTTTTTCTCTGGGAAAAAATAAAGGTTCTCTGGGCGCGCCGGCAGGAGCTCCGCGCAGAAGGAAAAGAGGAGGAAGAGGCTCCGCTGTTTGACCGCCCGGTGAAGAAGAAAATTGCGCGTAAAAAGAAGGCGGCTCTGCCGTCCGGGAAGAAACCGGTGCCGCCACCGGCAACAGATCCGGAACCTAAATCGGTTAAAACCAAACCCGTTGTAAAACCGGAAAAAGATGATCTGGCCGATGTTTCGGTCAACATTGCCCCGGGCCGCGACGAATCGGGTTACCAGCGTCCACCGCTCACCATTCTGGATGAACTGCCATCACTCGCCGCCCGCACCTCTTCGGAAAACACAGCGGAAAGAGCTAAAGTGCTTCAGGCCACGCTCGAAGAATTCGGTGTCGACGGACAGGTGACGCACGTCGAAAGCGGCCCGGCTATTACTTCTTATGAAATTACGCCCGCGCCGGGCGTGCGCGTCGAGCGCATCGCCGCGCTGGAGCGCAATATCGCCCTCGCCCTGCGTGCACAGAGTATCCGCATCCAGGCGCCGATTCCCGGCAAGGGCGCAGTCGGTGTCGAAGTGCCCAACACCAAAAGTTCATTGGTCTATTTGCGCGAACAAGTCGAGAGCCCGGCCTTTCACAAGCCCGGGGTCGCGCTGCCGCTCGCGCTCGGCAAGGATGTAAGCGGGCGGAACATTGTCGGCGATCTGGCCGGCATGCCGCATCTGCTGATCGCGGGGGCCACCGGCTCGGGCAAGACTGTCTGTATGAATTCGCTGCTGACCGGCCTGCTGCTCTCCCGCACCCCCGACCAGCTGCGCCTCATTCTGGTTGACCCGAAAACCTTCGAATTCCAGACCTATGAAAACCTGAAACATCTCGTCGTGCCGATCATTACCGACCCCAAAAAGGTAACCCTCGGCCTGCGCTGGGCCATCAAGGAAATGGAAAAGCGCTACGCCCTCTTCAAAAAGGTGAAGGTGCGCGACATTGCGGGCTTTAACTCGCGTCCGATCGAAGAACAGACCGATCTGTTCGGCGGCGCAAAAGAAGCGGCGGCAGAACAAGATCAGCTTCCGGCCAAACTGCCCTATATTGTGATTGTGGTGGACGAACTGGCGGAACTGATGACCGTGGCGCAGCAGGAAATTGAGCCGTGTATTGTGCGCCTCGCCCAGCTTTCGCGCGCCGCCGGTATTCATATGATCCTTGCGACGCAGCGCCCGTCCGTCAATGTCATCACTGGTACGATCAAAGCCAACATTCCCGGACGAATCGCCTTCCAGGTGGCACAGGGCAATGACAGCCGCACCATCCTCGACACCATCGGCGCCGAAAAACTGCTCGGCAAAGGCGACATGCTTTACCTGCCGCCCGGCAGAAATAAACCGGTTCGTTTGCAGGGCACCTGGACCAACGACGCCGAAATACACCGCGTGACCGACTTCGTCCGCGAACAGGGCTCGCCCGAATTCATCACCGAGATCAAACAGAAGATTGAAACCAGCAAGCCGGAGTTGCCCGACATGGACGAAAGTGACGACCTGCTGGAAGCCGCCATCGAAGTGCTGCGTTCGACCAAGCGCGCTTCGACCTCTTCGCTGCAGCGCCGCCTGCGCATCGGCTACAACCGCGCCGCGCGACTGATGGATATTCTGGAGGAAAAAGGCATCATCGGTCCGCCGACCGAAACCGGTCCGCGGGACATTCTCATTGATCTGGATGGCGAAATCCCCGAAAACGCAAATGAACCGCTTTCGGAAGCAGAGGCCTCACAGGAAGTTTACGAAGAAGAAGAGTATAAACCAGAGGAGTAATCGTCATGGCTACACTCGGAGAACAACTGAAAGCCGCACGCAAGGCCAAAAAGGTCACTGAATCTGAAGCGGGGGCCGCCACCAGGGTGCTGCGCCAAATTATTGTGGCGATGGAGAATGACGATTTTTCGGAAATGCCCGCGCCGACCTACGCCAAAGGCTTTATCCGCCTCTATGCCGAATATCTCGGCCTCGACCCGGAGCCGCTGGTGGCAGAGTATCTCGAAAAACACGCGCAGCAACCCAAGCCGCTGATTGATGAAAACAGTCAGCTCGAACAAAGCACGCGCACCGACAGCCCGTCATCCTTCAGTCTCTCGGCAAAGATCAATCTCGGCTCCTGGCTCAGCAAGGCAGGCACCGGCGGACTGCTCAGAATGCTCAAGCGTACGCCGCTCCGGGATATACGCGTGCTCGCGGCCGTCATCGCCGCTCTGCTGGTGCTGATCGTTCTTATCGTCAGCATTTCCAACTGCACCCGCAACCGCGCCTCCGCACAGCCCGCGCCGGAACCCGCCCCCGCCTCCGCACAGGTGTTAATCAATGAGCCGACGCCGGACATCTATCTGGTCGAGCCGGGAAAAATCGAAAGTGTAAGAAACTAATCAAGGGCGGGCTCTGAGATATGAATTTTGCCGACAAACTCACGCTCAGCCGCTTCGGCATGGCCGCCGTTCTGATCGCCTGCCTGAGCATTCCCTTTTCCGGCGCGACGCCGACGGCGCTGATCGTCTTCATCCTCGCGGCGCTCACCGATGCGCTTGATGGACATCTCGCCCGCACCGTCTATGGCACGAGCGACTTCGGCGCGCTGCTGGATCCGCTGGCCGATAAAGTCCTCACCGCCGCCGCTTTCATCGGCTTTGTGGGCCTTGGCCTCATGCCCGCGTGGATGGCCGTGCTGATTCTCTCACGAGAAATGATGGTGACCGGTCTGCGCCTGCTTGCCGCCGAAAAAGGCGTCACGGTCGGCGCCAACCGCTGGGGCAAACAGAAAACAATCTGGCAAATGGTTTACATTATCGCCGTGCTGTTCGCGCTCACGTTCGGGTTTTTTGATAACTTCCGCACTCTCTTCAGCCTGTTCGCCTTCGCCGTCACCGCCCTCACCGCCTGGTCCGGCTTTATCTATTTCCGCCAAAACTACACGTTAATCCACAATAGAAATTGAAAGAGCGAATAGCATGAAATACATACTGGCCATCGCAGCCGCATTTCTGCTCTTACTATCAGCGACACCTTCTGTATTCGCACAGGACACAACCAATGAATGGAACACCCTTAATCAGGAAGTCATGAAGCTTTATCATGCGGGTGAATATAGCCGCGCCATCATTGTCGCTATAAAGGCCCTCGAAGTGGCTGAGGAAAATACCGGCCCAGACCATCCCGATGTAGCCATGAGCCTGAATGATTTGGCCGAACTTTACAGAATCTAAGGTCGGTACATGCAGGCGGAACCGCTCTATAAACGCGCGCTGACAATTTACGAGAAAGAGTTGGGGCAAAACCATCCTGATACGGCCGCGAGCCTGAATGGTCTGGCTGGCCTCTATCAAAATCAAGGGCAGTACGCGAAAGCCGAGCCGCTTTATAAACGCGCACTGGTAATTGATGAAAAAGCTCTTGGCCTCAATCACCCTGATGTGGCAACAGACCTAAACAATCTGGCCGCACTTTACGACGACCAAGGCCTGTACATGCAGGCCGAACCACTCTACGAACGCGCACTGACAATTAAAGAAGATGCGCTGGGGCAAAATCATCCCAGTGTGGCCACGAGTCTTGAGAACCTTGCAACTCTGTATCGAGCTACCGATCGAAACAAAGAAGCCGAAGCGCTGGAGCAACGGGCGGCTCGTATCCAGGCGGCCCATCAGTAAATTGAAGGGGGCTGTCCGTTATTCAGTTTCGTTGAGGTCAACAGCCGTCATCTCAAATCTGTCGCTCGCAGGAATTGCTTCCGCAAGTTTGACATGGGGCAAATGGGCTCTTATCCAACAGGAAATTAGTCTTCTAACAAACCTCGGCATTCTATAACCAAAGATGATTCGGGTGACGGCAAAAGGTGGGATATTAAGATCGTTATCCGGAGTTTCGCTAAAGAAGCGTCACTCTTCCTCTGCTTGCCACTCGTTTGATTTCCGACAAAAGAAAAGCTGCCAAAACTCGGTAGCATCTTTCGAATTAACGGCCTTCATGTAGTCGGCAAGCGTCGGCAGTTCACTGCTGTAGTTTACAGCAAAAGAGTGAATCTCACCCTCGTCATTACAAAGCTTGCTGTGATCGAACTCGACCACTAAACCCCTGTGGTTGGAGGCATAGTGAGCCCACATGCTGACACTAATGGGGCGCTCGGAAAGGCAGAATACACCGATGCGTCTTGCTTCCTGCTGGGTGTACTTGTGGATCGCCTCAGGCATACTCTCGATAAACTGCTTGTTCTTGTGAAGGCCATTGGCAAACGCGATCTTTGGCGTGATCTGTTGGCCAGTTGTCGTCACGAGTCCACCGCCATCTTTATGGATATGATCTACATATTCACGCAGCAGACTTTCATCAGCAGCGCTCACGTTGTCCGGATCAGGGAATCGAATCCGCTGCATGCAATCGAATGGATCATTGAACTTGACTGGATTTGTAAACCGCGCCTTCCTTCGCACAAAAACGCCACCGATCCGGTCAAGATGGTGGGGCAGGTACTTGTAGAGGGATAGTGGTTTTGATTCGCTCATCATTCTGATACCCAATTATAAGCATATGAATATTCGTTTTGATCGGCAGAAGCTCAAATACCAGTTCAATTCCTGTCAACGACTGTCCGTTTCCCGACCATTCGTGCGCGATAAGATTTGAAAAAGCGGCTGGCGCGCGGCTTGGTTTCACTCTCTGGGGTTTACAGGTTGCGGCAGGAAATTTCGTCAAAATCGTTTGATCACCCGTCCGGAATAATAGAGCGGAATGTTGAAAATTGGACCCTCGGTAGAAGAAAGCGGTTTCCCGGAAATTTTGATGGCTCGTCGCGGGCTGTATTTCAAAAGATACTGCCGGAGACTTTGCGCTTTGGTGCGGCTTCCGGATTTAACCTCAACGGGGATAATCTCCCCGTCACGCTCAAGCAAAAACTCAATTTCAGAGTTTCGCTCGGCCCATGAGTAGAGCGCACGTTCTCCTGCCGCCTTAAATTCCCCGGCGACAAAATTTTCGGCAAAGAACCCTTTGGTTAACCCATAGTCCTGCATCATCAATCCATTCGGGGAGAGGCCGAGCATACAGCCGAGCAAACCGACATCGAAAACAAACAGCTTAAACAAATTCGCCTTGCAAAAGGTTTGGAACGGAACTTCCGCACACGAGCAAACCGGCACTTTATGAATTAAGCCCGCCTTTTCCAGCCAATGAAGCGGCCCCGCCAAGGACGAAAACCCTTTTTTCCCGGGCAGTACATTTTTAAACCGGTACCGTTTAACGGAGGTATCAACATATCCTGAAAGCTGCCGCGGAATGTTCTCAAATACGCCGGCAATATGCGCAGCGTTCACGGCACCCGAATGCTTTGTAAAATCTTCCAAAAACGAAAGGATCAACGCAGACTGTTTTTCCCGAACCGCAAGCATCCCGTCTGCCTTTTGCTCTCCATATCCAAAAAAGGTTCCTGCAACCTCCGGCATCCCGCCGACCACATAATACTCTTTCAACGTGTCCCACAGCTTTGAATGGACAACAGGCGAAACGTTCTTTTCTTCCCACGAGAAATCGTAGGCCTCGTATAAAAGATCCTGCCCGCTGTTCATCAAAAACTCTTCAAAATTCATTGGGAACAGATCGAGATAGCAAACCTTTCCAACCGGATACGACCCTTCAGAAAGCGCCACGCCCAGCAGAGATCCCGCTGCACAAACGGGTTGTTCGGGAAGTTCCTCGCAAAAATATTTCAGGCTGGTTAAAGCTCTCGGGCAATTTTGAATTTCATCAAAAATAACCAAATCTGTTTTAGCGATGGACTTCCCCTGATAAATCGCCAGATTTTGGAGGAGCTTCTTAGGATTCAGTGACTCCTCAAAAAGAGGAATCAATTCATTTCCATTTTCCTCAAAATCGAACCGATGGTAAGCAGGAAACTCATTTTTCCCGAATTCCGAGAGAATGTAGCTTTTCCCGACTTGGCGGGCTCCCCGCAAAATTAAAGGCTTTCGCCGGCGCGTATCTTTCCAGCGCATTAGTTCAGGATATAGAGCCCTTTTCATGCGGTAAAACTACACGAATTTGTACTTTTTGCAACCAATAAATCAGAGAATCCAGACTTTTTACAACCCTTCCTAGCCTGGATACCGCGCCGACGAACTCTGCAAACCGAGCCGAAGCCTTTGGAAAAGGCTGATTATCGCGTCCAAAGCTCTAAAACCCTTGTGTTTTTACGGGCTGGGCGTAATTTTTACCTTCTATTATTCACGAGATATGAAAAGGACTCTTTATGGCGGCTCAGGAAAATTGGCAGATCAAAAAACGCAGCGATGTCTGCACCGGAACGGGCACCCCGTTTGTCGATGGTGAAGAAATCTGCACACGCCTCCTCTTTGAAGATGGCGAATACATCCGCGAGGACTACGCCGCTTCGTACTGGGATTCGCAAACCATCGAACCCGGCCTGAGCACCTGGCGCAGTATTTTCCATGTTCCGCCGCCGCCCGAGGAAGCCTTCAAAAAGGAAAGTGCTGAATCGCTCCTGCGCAAGCTGATTGCCAAAGAAGACGCCGACGACATTAACGCGATCTATATTTTGGCTGTCATGCTGGAGCGTAAAAAGATCATTGCCGAGCAGGAAGTGCGCGTCGCCGACGACCAGTCTAAAATCCGTGTCTACCGCCACAAAAAAACCGAAGAGAGCTTCCTGGTCACCGATCCCGGGCTCAGGCTCGCTGAAATCGAAAAAGTGCAGGAAGAGGTTGTTGAACTGCTCGGCGGCAAACCGCCCAAGACCGAAACCGTTTACCATTTCGAAGCCGCCCTGCGCACCCTGCTCGCCCGGGAAAACAAACTGCTCTTTCCAAAGCAGCCCGTCGGCGGCGAAGCAGGCACCGCACAAAAACTGGCCGCTGCTTTCCTCGTCCTGCTCTCGGGCAGACAAAATCCCCGCTATATCAAAGCAACCGAAACCTTCGTGCGCCTCGAACAGCAGAGCGACTGGAAACCGGCTGTTTCCTTTTTCCGGTCAATGCTCGACGCCGCCGCGCTTGAAATCCGCGCGCGCGGACTCGAAAGCGCGGGCTTTGTCGACGCGCTTGCCGAACTGGCCTCTGCCACAGAGCTGAACAACGGCGACCTCTGGCCCGCCCTCTTCCCCGAAGGGGTCGGCATTCGCGGCAACGAAACCTCGCGGATCGAGGCGCTCCGCGCCAAACGTACCGTAGAGGTCGAAACGCCCTGCGCCGATCCGGTTACCGACCCCGCGAGCGAACTGCTCTTTACCGCCAACGTGCTGCTGACGGTTCCGGCCAAAACAACATCCATTGACAATCTGCCGTACAGCGACGAACTTAAAGCCTCGTTGAAAAATACCGCAGGCGAAGAACAGCAACACTGGTTCGATCATCCGATTCAGATCGGTGTAAAAAAAGAAAACAACGAACTTCTTTACGGCCTGCGCGGACTGGCGGAAGCGTTCGCATTCGAAAAAGAGCGCGGCACCGCGCCAGCTGACGCCAAGCTCGGCTGCATGCTCTCGGTCACCGTAACGCACGAAGGGCTCCACGCTGTCGCTCGTGACTACATCCGCGAGGAACTCGGCGGCGCGCCCGAAGGGCTCGATCTCTTCGCCTTCACTGAAGCCGATACGCGTGCACTGGTCAGCGACGTCCTCGCACCGGCGGCGGAGAAGTTTTTCGGGACCGAAAATGCCGCCGCGCTGCTGCAGGTGTTCGGCACCGACGGTGAATACGGCCGCCACTACAGTTTTCTCAAGGCGATCACCGCGCTCTGGCAGGTTGTCTGCAACGATTCGATCAAAGGCACGTTTAAAATCGATCTCGATCAGATCTTTCCGCAGGAAAATCTCGTGGCTGAAACCGGCAAATCCGCGTTCGAGCATTTTGCCAACCCGCTTTGGGGTGCAAAGGCTAAAGATGTCAGCGGAAACGCTCTCGAACTCGGCATGATCGCCGGGGCGCTGGTCAACGAAGCTGATATAGAAAACGGCCTCTTTACGCCGGACGTAAAATTCCCCTCTGGCAAACTCTCTCCCGAAGAACAGGTGTTCTTCAGCCGTCTGCCGCAAGCGCTCTCAACGGAGGCCGAGATGATGGCGCGCGGCGATGACGCCCTTCAGCGCGTTCATGTGACCGGCGGCACCAACGGTATTCGCATCGATGCACTGCGGCGGCACCGTCCGTTCACACCCTCGTTTATCGGGCGCGCCGAAGATCAGGCTTATCTCCTTTCCGTGCTCGGCCTTGAAGGCGCACGGCTGGCCTATGCCCACGCAAGCGGGCTGATCATGCGGCACGATAAAGAGGCCTTTGCGGTCGAAGCGATCAAGTCGGCTAAAACCGGCACGACCATCGGCGACTACGTCCGCACACTTTATTTTTCGGCCTATGCACGCGCGCTGAATGACAATATCGACGAGATCAAGGATTTGATCGATCCGTTCACCGGCGCATTTGTTTCGCATGTTCCGCAGACGGTCGTCGCGCTGCGGCTGGCGCTTAAAACCCTCACGCTGGTCGCCGAACAGCGATACGATGCCGCCGCCGAACTGATCAAAAGCGGGGCCGGTCGGTTGGGTCAGGCCGTCCGGTTTGTTTCCGGCAAAGACAGTGCGCTCAAACAACAGCTCGCCCGTGAACGCGAGGGCTGGGATCTTTTCTACAACGTGCTCGAAAAACTCGAAGCCTCCCTCGCCGCAGGCGATGCCTTCGCCGCCGACCTCAAGGCCAAAGCCGCCGACCTCATCGAATCCACGCGTATCTAGCAAGTTTTTGATGGCCTTCGGCATCGCTTGCGGCTACCGTGTGCGCCTTTTTACGGAGAATTTTCTCAATGAGTTTAAATATCGGTATTCTGGGGCTGCCCAACGTGGGTAAATCGACGCTGTTCAACGCGCTAACGCGCGCGCAAAACGCGGCGGCCTCCAACTATCCTTTCTGCACGATTGAGCCGAACAAGGCAGTCGTCCCCGTGCCCGACCCGCGCGTCGATCAGCTCGCCGAACTCGTGACCCCAAAAAAGATCACGCATGCGACGGTCGATTTTGTCGATATCGCGGGACTCGTGAAAGGTGCGAGCCGAGGCGAAGGGCTTGGCAACCAGTTTCTGGCCAATGTGCGCGAGGCCGACGCGCTGCTGCATGTCATACGCTGCTTTGAAGATCCGAACGTAGTGCACGTCGACGGCTCGGTTGATCCGCTGCGCGACATTGAAGTGATTGAAACTGAACTGATACTCGCCGACTACCAGGCACTCGAAAAGCGCGTCGAACGATTCGTCAAGCAGGCGCGCGCCATGCCAGACGCGCGGCCCAAACAGGCGGCGGCCGAAAAACTGCTCGCGCACCTTGGCGAAGGTAAGCCGGCGATCAGCTATCCCGAACGTGACACGGAGTTTATGCGCACGCTCCTCAAAGAGTCGCCAATGCTCACCGACAAAAAAATCATCTACTGCGCCAACGTCGGTGAAGACGCGATGGCTGGAGATAACGATTTCGTGAAACAGGTTCGTGAATACGCGGACGCCAAAGGCGCGGACACGGTCAAAATCTGTGCGAAAATGGAAGAGGAACTTGTCGGCATGAGCGAAGAGGAGGCGAACGAGTTTCTGGCTGAATACGGCGTAGCCGAAAGCGGGCTCGATCAGGTGATTCACAAGGGCTACCACACGCTCGGCCTCATCAGTTATCTCACCGAGGGGCCCAAGGAAGTGCGTGCGTGGACCGTCCACCGCGGCTGGAAAGCCCCACAGGCGGCGGGCGTGATTCATACTGATTTTGAGCGCGGCTTTATCCGCGCGCGGGTGATTTCATTTGAGGACTTCATCGCGCACGGCGGCGAAACCGCCTGCCGCGAAAAGGGCCTCATGCGCACCGAAGGCAAGGAATATGTCGTCCGGGACGGCGATGTGGTTGAATTTCTCTTCAACGTTTAAATCGTTTAAGCCGTTAAAACGTTCAAATCGTTGGCATTGTCTCCCGGGTTGTTCGGTTTTGGTAGGGACGCACCGCCGGGGCGTCCGTTTTTTTTGCCCATTTTTGGCAGGGACGGCGCGCTCGGCGGTCGCGCCCTACCTTTCGCTCTACTGGCAGGAACCGTTCGCCGAACGATCCGCGGCGCTTTCGGCGAAAGCGCCCTACCTTTTGTTCTCCCAGACATAGGGCCATTTTTCGGGAACATCAACCAATCCTGCGCGAACTGGATTCATCCGGATATAGTTCGCTTTTTCGATATAACTTTCGTCCTGGCGAAGACGGTGGTCGAAGAAATCTCTCTGCCAGTTTACCCCGGTGTGTGTGTGGGTATAACGTTTCCAATCCGAGATAG
>Ga0190293_1000228_pt1 | contig 19860 bp, 17 predicted proteins | sample 48693001_MG_FD_161671 | JGI IMG/M metagenome (GOLD analysis project Ga0190293, IMG submission 161671) | Hydrothermal vent microbial mat bacterial communities from Southern Trench, Guaymas Basin, Mexico - 4869-30-0-1_MG | ecosystem: Environmental > Aquatic > Marine > Hydrothermal vents >...
AGATAGGCTCCCCGCAACGCCTCACCGTATTTAGCGTCGATCTGGTCTGCCGGTCGAAAGTATTCGGCATCCATCCGTTGAATACAATAAAACATGACACATCGATTCCCCCCGGCAGTCAAACGTTCAAGCTCTTTGAGGTGTTTGTGACCTCTTTGGGTAACCGCGTCCGGGAAACAGGCAACACCTTCTTCCACCAGAGTGCAGTTTTTTATTTCCACAAAACACTTGGCGCCGTGAGAATCCGTTAAAAGAAGATCAAGGCGTGATCCTTTCGACGTTTGAACCTCGGGACGAATCTCTTCGTAGTCGACCAGTTCCGCCACCATACCATTTTCTATCGATGCTTTGACGAGTCTGTTTGGTACGAGAGTATTGACACCCACCAGGGAATCAGGCATCTGGATGATCTCCCAGGTGTATTTCAGTTTTCGTCTCGGGTTATCATGCCAGGACAGATACACCGGCCGGCCAGGTTCAGAACAGGTGGTCATACGCCCCGAGTTGGGGCAGTGGGCCGTTACAATAGCGCCATCCGCCAATTCAACATCAGCCAGGAATCGTTTGTACCGTTTGATCAATCTGCCCGGTATCAGTTCCGGCCAGACCAGCCCTTGATATTCATTCCGTTTTAATTTTTCTGTATCCATATAATTGGCATTTTAACCTGAGTTCAGGTCTAGTATATACATTTTTGTTGCTCTCGACAAGGCAATCTTTGACATACGTATCAGGATATTATATATGCTAAAAAACAGCTACTCAGGCTGATAGGCAGATAGATGACAGAGAAAAAACAACACATTAAAACCGATGATGTAGAACAAACCGGATTTCTGCAGCAGCTCGGTCCCACCATCCCTAAATTGACAATCCAGGTTAATACCAACGTTCTGGAAAGCTGGCGGGGTATCGTCAATACCCTGGCAGAATTCTGCGATGTGCCGGCTGTTTTGATTCGAAGGCTCGATGGTCGCCACATGGAAGTCATCAGCGCCAGCGAACCCGGGGACAACCCGTATCAAGAAGGCCATAGGGCCTTATTGAATGATCTTTATTGTACTCTTGTGGTTCAGCAAAAAAAACCGGTACTCATCCCAAATATTTTAAAAGAAACGGACGAGACAAACAAAGACACTGCCCTGGGAATGGTCTCCTACATGGGAGTTCCCCTTCTTTGGCCGGACGGTGAAGTATTCGGCACCATGAGTCTGCTCGATTCCAAAGAGCATACCTACACGCCACGATTTGAAAACCTGATATGCAAATTCAAGGAACTTGCCGAAACGCAACTGGCCATGCTCTTTAAAAATATGGCGGATCGCAAAAGCCTTGAATACATATTGAACAATCTCAAAGAAGGTATCTTTGCCCACGACCTCAATCGGCGGATCCTCTTTTATAATGATGGAGCCGAAAAAATCCTGGGATTTAGTCGTGAAGAGGTCCTGGGAAAAGACTGCCACGAAATTTTTGGTGAAGCCTTGTGTGGCAACCGGTGCTCCTTTTGCACCACCGAGCCCACCCTGGAAGATAAAAAGGATCATACCCTCCACATCACCACCAAGAACGGCCTCAAAAGGATGGTCGACATGTCGATTATCCTGATGAAAGACGATAACAACCAGGACATCGGTGCCCTCGCCACCATCACTGACCTGACAGAACTGATCGAGCTGCAGATGGATACCGAAAAAATTTTCAGCTTCTCGAATATTATCGGCCGCAATAAAAAAATGATCTCGGTATTCAAACAGATTCGGGACGTGACGGACTATGATTTTCCCGTCCACATCTCGGGAGAGACAGGCACCGGCAAGGAACTCGTCGCCCATGCCATCCATAATGAAAGCCACAGGGGAGGCGCACCATTCGTTCCCATCAACTGCGGCGCACTGCCGGAAGGACTTATTGAGAGCGAACTCTTCGGTCATGTCAGGGGAGCCTTTTCCGGGGCTATCAGGGATAAGAAGGGCCGGTTTGAAATGGCTGACGGCGGTACGGTTTTTCTGGATGAAGTATCGGAGCTCCCCAAGCTCATGCAGGTGAAACTTCTGCGGTTTCTGCAGGAAGAAACCTTTGAAAAAGTCGGGGGAGAAAAAACCATATCCGTTGATGCAAGGATCATCAGTGCCACGAACAAGGACCTCAAGCAGGAGGTTGAGAATGGCAATTTTCGCGAAGACCTCTTTTACCGTCTGAATGTAATACCGATTGCGGTCCCACCTCTGCGCGAACGCAAAACGGACATACCGCTCCTGGTGGACCATTTCCTGAAACAGTTCCCCGGGCATAAAGGCCGAAAAGAATTCAAGATTGCCGATAAAGCCCTTTCCATGATGATGGATTATCGATGGCCCGGAAATGTTCGGGAACTTCAAAATTGTATACAGTTTTCTATCGTACGATGTAAAGGTAGTATGATTCGACCCACGGATCTTCCCCTTGAATTAAAGCAGTTCACGCCTAAAAAATCAAAACGGGGCCCCTCCCGAAAACTCGATCCCTTAGCCGTTAAAGAAGCACTCATCAAGACGGGCGGAAACAAGGTTAAAGCGGCCAAACTGTTAGGTGTCGGGAGGGCGACCCTGTATCGTTTTATTGGAAAACATCCTAACACCTAAAATCTTAGGAACGACTGAATTGGAATTACCTCATGAAAAACATGTTGCAGGTCATATCCATCGGATTCATGCTGATATGCCTGCTATCCAGTCCCACAGCCGGTCTTGACTGGCGCGACCTGGATCTTTCAGATGAAAAAAGCGCCCTCCGAAAGGGGATCGAAACTGGAAAAATACTGGATGCCGGTGAATGGGGAGCTAAAACATTTCCCCTTCTGGCAAAAGAAATCTGGCAAAACAACATCCACCAAGGCAAGAAGCAGCCGTACCCTTTGAGCCCCTACCAGAAAAAATGGCTGGTCCCGTGGCTGGAAAAATGGGGAATCAACCCCGGTGACATACAGATCGTCTACGAAGCCGATCTGTTGAACAACCACAAGATCCTGGATCGATGGCCTATCGCAATTATGGATGAATTGGCCGGTCAGACCTTTGGTAACACCATTTACCTGCGGCAACCCCACAAGGACAAAGATGGCAACCTGCTGGTATTGCTGAGTCATGAAGCCTATCACATTAAACAATATCAAGAACTCGGCTCCATTGCTGAATTCGGCAGAAAATATACCAAGGGGTACGTTGAATCTTTTTTCAGTTATGAGAACAACCCCATGGAAGTTGAAGCATATGACGCGCAGGATCAGTTTAGACAATGGCTTTGCAGTCAGGAGGGGTGGTCGTGCGAATAACAGCGCTGTCCGATGACTGTTATCAGAACCAATTGTCAGCGATGATGAAATCATTAGTTCAGGCTTTAACCTGAACTGAGCGATTTTTATCTCGATCTGCACCGATCTCTTGCGGATCGAGGGTTTGCAAAAAGCCTCGACAGATCCACGGGTATGCCTGTGTTTTTTGCGAACCCTTTTCCATCAAGATCTCGGCACACCTCTTCGGGAAAAATCGCTCAGTTCAGGTTTAACTAATGTTCAAAGGTTCGTTTCGTTAATCCAAAGGGAAGAAATTCAGAATTTTGATCAGGGTCTTCAATATGTCATGTCTGAGCCGGACCCCGTACCGCCCTGGAAGTGGCGCAAGAAGAATACTGTAAAAGCGGGCGTTGTATTCACGCCCAAACGGGCATTGGAAAAGTGTTTAGATTGTCCCAGGCGTTTGAGAGGGACAATTCCTTATTTTGGAACATGGTTATGATGCGAACCGCAGATTCCATATAGGGCGTAGCCACCCCGTATTGTTTCCCCAAAGCCACAAACTTTCCATTGATATAGTCAATCTCGGACCGTCTTCCCTTTTCTATGTCCTGCAGCATACTGGCTTTGCATCTTCTAAAAGGGGTGTAGAGTGGGGTCCAGTAGTTGTAAATGACGTTGTCCATCTCCTTTTGAGATGAAAATCCAAGATTTTCGACCAGCGGCTGAAAACCGAATATTTTTTTAGGCCGAACACCGGTCTTTTCGATAATCATCGCAGCTTCCCGCCCCAGATGGGCGATGCAGGTCATGGCCACATAACTGTCCAATATTTCGCCCCAGCAGCATCCCAGGGCCGTGGACATAGCGCTGAAGGTTGAATTGTCTGTCAGTTTCGAATACCTGAGGCCGAGAATGTTATCCACTATATGAGCATGGTGCAGGCCTGAAAGGGCGCGTTGAACTCTTTTGGTATCTTCTGTGATGCAGCCGTTCAAGGGACCGAAGGTGATTCCCAAGGTTTGTGGCTCTGTGGTTAGTTCCGATACGCCGGGTTCCAGCCAGGTCGCACCAAATTCCACCCCACCACCCATAATCCTGTCTTCACTGACAAACTCTCTGGAAATATCTTCGGGTATCCCATTTTGAAGCGTCAGGATGATGGTATCGGCGTGCATGTGCGGCAAAGCGTTTTTCAGGGATAAGCGCAGGGTTGTCTGCTTGGCCAGCGATATGATCAAATCGTAACAGCCTTGCATCTCTTCCGGCGATATTGCCTGAACCTGTATCGTGCAGTCCATCTTGCCCGTGATTGTCGCCCCGCACTGATTCAGTGCGTTCACATGCTCTTTAAAATTGTCCACGAGTACGACATCTTGTCCGCTTTGACATAATAGCGCGCCCATTATGGTTCCGATGGAACCCGCGCCAAGCAATGCAATTCTCATTTTCCCTCAATTGTTCATTTATGGATGGACACTACGTAAGGTTGAGCTTCTTACGGGCCTGATCAGCGTTTAACAACCGGGCACCTAGACGTTCGACGATTTCCTTGGCCCTTTTAACCAAACCGGCATTGTCGGCAAGCACACCTTTTTCAAGATAGATGTTGTCCTCTAACCCGACCCTGGCGTTCCCCCCCATAATGACCGATTGGGCCACCATGGGCATCTCCTGTTTGCTGATCCCGAATGCGCCCCAGGTTACGCCCGGCGGCAGCGCTTGATGCATGGCAACCATATTGGCAGTTGTCCCCTCGACACCATAGGGAATTCCCATGCACAGTTGAAAGAATGCACCGTTATCAACAATGTTTTCGGCCATCAACTGCTTTGCCTGCCAGATATGCCCCAGTTCGAAGACCTCTAATTCCGGCTTAACGCCTGCACGCCGTATTCTTTCGGCGCTTTCCCGGAGCATGTCCATGGTCGCCACGTATGCGGTGGCTGCATAGTTAAATGAGCCGCAGTCCAAAGAACAGATTTCGGGTTTTATCTTTTCAATGTGGGCCACGCGTTCAGCCGCTGAAATCATATCGGTTCCCGGGCCGCCCACAGCGGGATTTTCCTCGCTTGGTACCAGGTCCCCGCCCATGCCGGTGGTGATATTTAAAATCACATCAACGTCACTTTCCCGGATTAATTTTGCCGTTTCTTGGTACAGTTCCAAATCCCTGCTCGGAGCGCCGGTCTCAGGCTCTCTGACATGGATATGGGCAACTGCGGCACCGGCTTTTGCAGCCTCTATTGCTGCCGCGGCGATTTCAGCCGGGCTTGACGGCAGCCCCGGATGCTTGTCTATTATGTCGCTTCCGCCAGTCACGGCACAGGTCAAAATTACGTCATAATTCATTTGATTTTCCCTTACACTTTTAAGCGCTTACCGACTCTTTTAAAATGATGCCTCCATCGCTTATCGCTCTGTTCCAAGCCGGAGAAAAAATTTACTTTTTTTGGATTATTGTGTGATTTGTTATGAATCTTTTGTTTTTTTGTTTATTGACTGCACAATAAAGGAAGGAACTGCAATACCAAAGCCGATCCAGCCGAATAATAAAGGTATAACTTTAACCCAACAGAGTGCTATCAAAGCTAAACCAACCCACTTGCCAACCGAGGTAATATTGTCTGAATTCAATTTATTATTCTCCTGTTCATAACGACCTGGATCACATGACTGTGGGGGAATGAGCTCCCTGTTGCGGCTCAAATTGCCGGGTCTATCCCAGTAGATAAAACCCCAGGTCCCGACTCTGCGACCCGGTCGACAGAAAGGTTCCGCCGACATATTTTTTGTAAATGTTTTTAATGGTGGCGGTTTCGCGTATCAATGTCCGTTTGTAGTCTTTGAGATAAAACTCAACCTGAAGCCGGTCATTAATTTTTAGGTCTTCTTTTTTCTTCAATTTTATTTTAACACCGCTGACCGACAGATCCATAACGGTCATTTTGCCTTTACCAACAAATGTTCCTGCCACAACACCCGGTTCCAGTTGAATCTCGTTGCTGTAGTTATACCAGCCTGACAATTTGACAACTTTTCGATTGTGCCGGCGCCTTTCCACTTCCCTCTTGAACTGGTAACCACATTCGCATTGGCATTCGATTTTCATGGAGTTATTCCGATGGAAATCTTCTGGAATATTAACCGATCCAGCCTGACTGCACCGAGGACAGGTAAATATCACCACATCATTCCCCATTTTCACTACCTCGTGCTGATTTACGAATTCCCATGACGGTAGGGTAATGTTACGGTCATAAAAGCCTAAAGGGGCTACGCAAAATACATCTTCTTTTTATTCGTGATTCATATATGATGGTTTACTTATTATCAACAATGATTACTAATAATACCAGGGTAAAATAAAACCCTTGTCAAGCCATAATAAAATCGTGTATTTTATTTTATCCCGCTCTGTAAACAGCGGGGAATAAACAAATCTCAACGTTGGAAAGGAACACAACATGACCGACAAACCGGTAAAACTATACACGCTAAGTACCTGCAGTCATTGCAAATCAACCAAAACATTTTTGAATGAATGTACGGTTCAATATGAATTTGTAGATGTGGATCTGCTTGAGGGTGAGGAACGAAAAGCCATCATTGAAGATATCAAGAAATTAAATCCGCGATGTTCATTTCCGACCCTCATCATCGGTGACGAGGTCATTGTAGGGTTTAAGGAAAAGAAAATAAAGGAGGCGCTGGGACTCTGATGGATGCCGAAAAACTTTTCGAGATTCTCCGTAAGGCACAGGAACCCAAAGGGTATTACTTTAACAAAGACAGGGCATACGTCCTGGAACTGTTGTCCGCTCTCATCCTGAACAAGGAACGCTACGGATATATGGCATGTCCATGCAGACTGGCATCGGAGGATAGAGATACCGACAGGGACATCCTCTGTCCCTGTGTTTACAGGGAACCCGATGTCAAGGAATATGGCAGTTGCTATTGCGGCCTCTACGTTTCAAAAGAATGGAACGAAGGCAAGGTGGAAGAAGCATATATACCCGAACGCCGCCCCCCTGAAAAGATGGGTTTTTAACTAAACTTGTCGAAGGCGATCATCTCCGGATCCACCCCCAGATCATCCAGCATCTGTTCGATGGCTTCGATCATCATGGGTGGGCCGCAAAGATAATACTCGATTTCAGTGGGATCTTCGTGTTCCGCCAGATAATGATCCCTTAGATTTTGATGGATATAACCTGTCATGGCATCCCAGTCATCCTCCGGTTGTGGATCCGACAGTGCCACGTTGAATGAAAAATTGTCATACCTTTCCTCGAGCGCCTTGAACTCATCATCAAAAAACAACTCCTGCTTCGATCGCGCCCCGTACCAGAAAGACAGGGTTCTTTTGGTTTTGAGGGTCTCCAAATGGTGCAGGACTTGGCTTCTCAAAGGCGCCATGCCTGCCCCACCCCCCACAAAACACATTTCTCTTTGCGTCTTTTTAACAAAGAAATCGCCGTAGGGACCACTTAACGTGAGCGTGTCACCGGGATTCAAATTAAAAATATAGGACGAACCTTTGCCCGGGGGTGCCTCTTGTTTGCCTGGTGGTGGTGTAGCGATCCGGATGGTAAATCGGAGGCGCTTGTTTTCGGAAGGTGGGTTAGCCAGGGAGTAAGCACGGAAAATGGCCTCCTCAGACTTGGAGCGCAGTCCCCAGAGGTCGAAACGGTCCCAGGCAGGCTGAAATCGCTTCCCCACACGTTTTCTAAACTCAGAAAAGGAAAGTTGGTATTCCGGAACATCGATCTGTACATAAGCACCGGCATCAAAATCAAGAGACTCATCCGCCTCCAACTCGAGAATAAGATCCTTGATGAAGGTGGCCACGTTGTCGTTCGATACCACCGTTGCATGATATTTTTTTACCTCCAGAATGTCTTCAGGAATCCGGATCTTCAGATCTTCTTTTACCTTGAGTTGGCACGCCAGATGGATATTCTCCTGCTTTTCTTTGCGGTTGATATGAGCCAGCTCCGTAGGAAGAAAACCCTGGACACCTTCTTCTACCCTGCATTTGCACATGCCGCAGGATCCACCTCCGCCACAGGCGGATGGGATAAATATATTGTTGTTCGACAATGCCTTCAAAAGACTGGTGCCGGTATCAACCTGAAGGACCTTATCCGCATCGTCATTAATCATGACGGACCGGTTCCCTTTCAGGACAACCTTGGCCTCAACCAGCAGAAGCAAGCCGACCAGCAACATAATGACCGATGAAAAAACAATTGTGCCGATAAAGTAGATCATAAATAAAATCGTTCCACGATTTTATGATACGCAACTGTGCCGCTTTTATTTAGATACGACCCTGAAGGGTATCATTTTCACTGTCTGTGTTTGTTGGGTTCCTTGAGTCCATTGTGTTTTTTGAGTTGCTCATAGCACCTGGTATATGGCCGTTAGCTCTTCTCCATTCAGCAACACAATGAACCCAAGAAACGCAATAAACTCAACCAACACGATTCCCCTTGAACCCTTCTAAATCGTTATTCCCGAAAACAGCATAAACCCCATGGCCATCAGTCCCGTGACAATCATCGTAATACCAAACCCCTGCAGACCTTCTGGAACGTCGGCATATCTCAGCTTAATCCGAATTGCGGCCATGGATACGATGGCAAGAAGCCACCCCGTACCGGATCCGATACCAAAAACCAGCGATTCCATAAAAGTGTAATCCCGTTCCACCATAAAAAGGGAAGTCCCCAGTATGGCACAGTTGACCGTTATCAAGGGAAGAAAAACCCCCAATGCATTGTAGAGAATCGGCGAAAACCTGTCGATGACCATTTCAACCGCCTGCACCATGGCAGCGATAACAGCGATAAAGGTAATAAATTTCAAATAGCTGAGGTCAACATTCGGCAGCCCCGCCCAGGCAAGTGCACCGGGTGACAACAGATAGGCGTAGATCAGCCAGTTCATAGGTGCGGTGATGGAAAGCACGAAAACAACGGCAAACCCCAAACCGATGGACGTCTCCATATTCTTGGATATGGCAACGAACGAGCACATGCCCAGGAAGTACGCCAGCAGAATATTGCCGACGAACACGGAGTTCAAAAATATACTGATCAGATTTTCCATGATCACCTATCGCTCGTTAGCCAGTTTTGAAGCCATACCAGGAGTCCGATGATAATGAAGGCAGCCGGCGCCAGCAGCATGAATCCCATGTTTTCATAGCCCAGGTCATACGCCATGCTTGGAATGACCTGATATCCCAATAGCTTTCCGGAACCGAGCAACTCCCGGATGAGGGCAACGGAAATTAAAACCGAGCTGTATCCCGCGCCATTCCCAAGGCCGTCCATAAAAGAAAGCCCCGGTGGATGCCCCAGTGCGTATGTTTCCGCCCGTCCCATCACAATACAATTGGTGATGATCAGCCCCACGAAAACGGACAACTGCTTGCTGATATCGTATAAAAAAGCCCGCAATATCTCGTCGGCTACAATCACCAGAGATGCGATGACACTCAACTCCACAATCATCCGTATGTTCCGGGGTATGACATTACGCATCAGAGATATGGTCAGGTTTGAAAATGACAACACAAACGTCAGAGAGAGTCCCATGACAATCGCTGTTTTCATTTGGACAGTTACCGCCAAGGCAGAACAGATGCCAAGCATCTGTCTGGAGATGGGATTCTCCTGCAACAGTGGTACTGAAAACGCCTTGTAATGCTTTGTTTTTGTCAGCTTCATTTTTCCCTGATCTGTATGGGTTGCTTGGTCCTGAATTTTATGGATACGGGCTCATACGCCTGCAGAACAGTCTTCAGGCCGGCGGTAAGGTACTTGCCGGTCAATGTGGCACCGCTGATGCCGTCAACATAATTGGGAAGTTTGTCCTGCGGAAACGATTCCGGCAGGAGGCCTTTGGCAATCGAAATCGAGGCAAAACCACCTACCTTATCCAATATTTTTTTTCCTTCGAAATTTTTCTGGAACCATCGTTTTTCGATCTCTCCACCCAGGCCGGGTGTTTCAGAGTGTTTATATACTGTAAACCCCGTGACGGTGGATCCGTCGCTGTTCAGTGCCAGATACCCGAAAATTTTCCCCCATAATCCCCTGGCATTGATCGGTATGATGTAAGAAGTGATTTCTCTGCCTTTTGAATAGATATAGATGGGCAGTGACGCTTCAGACGCTTTGTCCTGTCCTACAACCTCACCTTCCGGCGATATCCGCAAACTCTGAATGTTCTTCCCGTATATGTCCAGGATATCATTTTTTTGATACGACTCCTCGCTATCCACCAGGCCCACCGCCATCAAAATATTTTTTTTCTTGTCTACGTCAATGTTCTCCAGCTGAAACCCTTTCAGTCCCGCTGAAGCCGCCGTCAACAGAAAACTGCAGATGACAGCGGTCGTCAAAGCAAAAAGAATGGATTTGACATAACTAGACATTGACGATCCTTTTCTTCAGCCTGACCTTGATGGTGAAATAGTCGAACAGCGGCGAAAACAGATTCATGAAAAGTATTGCCAGCATGACACCTTCCGGAAAAGCGGGGTTGAAAACACGGATCAAGACAGTCAGGACACCGATGCAAAACCCATAGATCCACCTGGCACCGTTCATGCCGGGGGCGGAGACCGGGTCTGTGGCCATGTAGGCAATTCCAAAGGCAGCCCCTCCCATGACCAGATGGTAAAGGGGATTCAACGAAAACCATGCGGCGGTGGATTCGCCGGCCAACAGGTTCAGAAGCAGCCCCATTGACAGGACGCCGACGACACCACCGACAACAATCCTGAAACTCGCAATACCCGCTAGGATCAACAATCCAGCGCCCATGAAACAGAGCAGTGCAGACGTGGCACCGATACTTCCGGGATAGCGTCCGGTGAGCAATGTTAAAAATGTGTAGTCCGCATTCGACAGGACCGATTCAATCCTGTCGCCGGATTCGACCAGTTTGACGATGGCCAGGGGAGTGGCGCTGCTGACTGTATCGACAACCGTTTCTTTGACCTTGCTAACCGCTATCCATACAGGATCACCCGACATATTTCCGGGATATGCAAAAAACAGAAATGCTCTCCCGGTCAATGCCGGATTCAGTATGTTTCGACCGGTTCCTCCAAAAATCTCTTTACCGATAACCACACCAAAAGAGATGCCGATGGCTACCTGCCAGAGCGGGATAGTCGGTGGCAGTGTCATGGGAAACAAGAGACCGGTAACGAGAAACCCTTCACTGATGGGATGATTTCGTATGGAAGCAAAGGTTGTTTCCCAGAAAAATCCGACCAGATAAGAGACCAGCACAATGGGAAGAACCAGACCAAGTCCGCATAAAACAATGGATATGAAATCCAGGCTTTTACCTGAAAAAAGATTCGACTGGTAACCGGCATTGTAGATACCGAACAGAAATGGCGGCATGAGCGCCAGGATGACGAAACTCATGTATCGTTTCAGATCAAGGCTGTCACGAACATGAGAATCCATCCGGGTGGAACGCCCTGGAATAAAGAAAAACGTCTCCGTCGCATCATAAAAAGGATATAAGAATGACAACTTACCGTCCTTTTCAAAGTGCTTGCGGTTTTTATCGAATATGGTTTGTATGAGTCTCATATGATCTTTAAAAAAGGCGTAACCATTAAGCATCTCACTGGACCCTACTCACTGTGTTGTCATGTTCATTGGGTTCATTGAGTTCGTTGGGTTTATTGAGTTGTTCAGGGCAACTGGTATATTGGTACTGATAAGCGGCATTCATCAACACTTCCCCTGTTCAGCAACTCAATGAACTCAAGAAACTCAACAAGCTCAATAAACGTATCCCCTTCCGCTACGATATCTCCTTACAATAAGCATCTCTGGCTTGTTGCAGGCCGGCACAGATATCGATTTTGGAAGGGCACACATAAGTGCACAGTCCGCATGACACGCAGTCAAGCAGGCCATGGGCCAGGGACTCTTCCACCTCCCCGGCCAGGATACTCTTGAGCGTAAACTGCGGCAGGATGTCCACCGCACAGACTTCTGAACAGTATCCACAATTGATACAGGCCCGCACCTCTCCATGCATGCCACAATCCATAGAGAAAGGATCCCTGCTTAAAGAAGATAAAAACGCCCTGGAATAACTCGGCTTGTGGAAACCCGGTCGTGCGAATCCAAACAGTTCCTTTTCGTCACCTTCCGGCAGAATAATCAAGGCGGTTTCATAAAGCCCCAGAAAAGAATCTTTCTCCGATGGATAACCGCTGAAAAGGCCTCCGGCGATAAACCGTGACCGGCCGGTTGCATCCGGTGATTCTCCCGCGACAAGACGCAATGGAACACCGATTCGCGTTGCCAGATGCCGTTGATGGTTTGCCCCGCTCCCGGCAACAACCATGGTCCGTTCGATGGGATAATACCCCTGTTTCAACAAGCCTGCCAGAAGAAGCAGATTTTGCCCGGTGATGGTCCAGGCATTGTTTTCCTCTGGATGATGTTTGGTATGGTAAAGCAGTACACCCGGCTCTCCGGCAGGGTATGGACCCTTCATGATATGGGTCGGCGTGCCGTTCAATTGCGTTTTTGCAGCATGCTTGTCGGTGACAGTCAAATGAACATTTTTAGATAGTTTTTTCAGAATGTCGACGCCAAATCGAAACAAATCAACGGCATTGTTGAGATACACTTCCGGGGAAGGCTGGAAAGGCTCTTTGGAATCGATGTTCACAATAATGGAAGGGGGTTCTATTTCCTGGTCCGGGATATCACCAAAGGGCAATACCCGGAACAGCCCCCAGCAGCCACCCCTCATAATTGCGCTGACTAGGTCCGGCCGTTTGATGATATCCATGTCTGTTTCAGCGTATGTCTCAAATAGTTCCCGCTTTTCTTCCTCATCAAGTTTGATGATGATTTCTTTGATAACACGCCTTTTTCCAAAGTTGATCTGCTGAATGCTACCACCGCCCGGGGAGAGAAATTTTACGTCGGGGTTTCGCTTGTCTTCGAAAAGAATGGATCCGATTTTAACCCTATCGCCCTCTTTTACAGCCAATCTCGGTTTCACAAAGGGTATCCGCTCCGGCAGTGATGCCACACATTCGGGTGTTTCTATCCGAACCAGCTCCCTGGAAGGTTCTCCGGATATCGGCAGATCATATCCCTTTTGAATTTGTATGGATTTCATAGGTTTTGGTGCAGATCGAGATAAAAATCGCTCAGTTCAGGTATTAGATATCTGAATGCCTTTCATAACCTTTTAAAGGGTTTTTGTCGATCATTTATTTTTTAGTAGAATCATCTCTTGACAGAATACCAGCTTTGTCTTAGCAATTAGTGTTAAAATACCAAAGCTGAAACACATGAGGTTTACTATGGAAGAGAAAAAAGAACTCTTGAACACAGGCTTGAGAGGGGTAACCATCGCCAGCACCAAAATCAGCCATGTCGATGGGGCGGCAGGAAAACTTGTCTACAGAGGATATCTCGCCAAGGACCTTGCCGGAAAGGTGTCTTTCGAAGAAGTTGCTTATCTGCTTCTGTACGAAAAACTGCCGGACGAAGAAGAGCTGAAAAATTTTAATTCGATTCTCTCCAAAAAGAGAGACCTCCCGCAGCAGTTGGTATCGACCATGCAGAACAGCCCCAAAGATGCATTACCCATGGACATCCTGCAGACAGCGGTTTCAATTCTGGCCCAATACGATCCGGACATTAGAAGCACCACTCGAGAGGGGGCCGATAGAATGGCGATTCGCCTGATTGCAAAATTTCCGACAATCGTGGCCTATTGGGATCGCATTCGCAATGACAAGCCTGTCATCCCACCGAATCCGGATCTGAATATTGCAGCCAATTTTCTCTATATGCTGAACGGAGAAATCCCCGACAACAATTTAACGAACTATTTTGATGTCTGCCTGGTACTGCATGCCGAACATTCCTTCAACGCTTCAACCTTTTCGGCAAGACAGGTTGCATCGACCCGGGCTCATATGTATGCTTCTGTTGGCGCGGGTGTCGGCTCCTTGTCCGGTTCTCTGCATGGTGGTGCCAATACACGGGTAATGCAGATGCTTCTGGAAATTGGATCCATGGAGAAGATTGAAGACTATGTGAAAAATATTCTGGAAACGGGTGGGGTCATCATGGGCTTGGGTCATGCCGTTTACCAGACCGATGATCCACGGGCCCATATTCTTGCCCCCATGTCAAAAACCATGGGCGAACGTCTGGGAGAGCCCAAATGGTATGAGATGTCCAAGGCCCTGGAGCTGAAGGGCAAAGCAGCCTTTAAGGAGAAAAAAGGACGTGACATCTATGTAAATGTCGACTTTTACAGCGCCTCCCTTTACTACTACATGGGTATTGCTGTAGACCTGTTTTCGCCCGTCTTCGCCATTGCCAGGGTAGCCGGCTGGGCAGCGCACGTTCTCGAAGAGCAATTCGCAGGCGCCGCCCCAAAACCGGCTCTGTATCGACCGGGATCCGACTACGTGGGAGAATACTGTGGCCCTGACGAGTGTGCATTTGTGCCCATTGACGAGCGCTGACCCGCATATTTCATGAAACTTGACGAAGATTTCTTTTATTGCCTCAATATGTCAGCAAATTGTCATGATATTGTAAGCTACTCAGAATGGTACAGTTAACCTTAAAGGAATGACTGGCTATTTGATTCGTCAAGTTTCACCCTTCGGGCATCCCTGATCGGCCCTGGCGCTGCGTTATTCAGCCTTCGCAGTAAATTACTACGGCTTCAGGCTGAAATGCCTTGCGCCAGAGCCGATCAGGTTCGTGAAATATCCGGGCTAACCCGAATATCCCTTTTATAGTTTCGTGAATAAAAACTTGCCAACCAGCTTGCAACACTTATTATATATTCTGAAACACGTAAATGACTGAACTTCAAGATTGAAAAGCAATATCATTAACTTAAGGCGATTCCCAGTTCCACGTAATGTAGCGCAGGTCTTTAGACCTGCAAAAAAAAAGGGTGTACGAACAGAGCTGAAGCTCTGTGCTACATCATTAAGTTAACGGCATTGGTTTAAAAAGCACAGCATAGCCCGCAGAATTCAGAAATCCGATAGGAGGTATTTTCAGACATGGCGAATGAACAGGATGCACAAATGGAGCAGGCCCAGAGGGAAGTTGAAAAACTTTTTCAAAACATCCAGAACGAGATTCCCGTATTCCTGTTCACCCAACCCGGAATCAACGACGTGTTCAGCGATGCTGCCCGGCAGGGATTACGGTTTTTTCGACAATTGACGGATAAGATCACGCTCAAGGAATATAACCTGAGCCATGAGCTGGCCCAGAAATGGCAGATTCACAGTTCACCTACACTGGTGCTGGCGCCGGACACGTATCAAATCAAGTGGCTCGGAGCGCCGTTGGGTGAAGAAGGCCGGATTTTTCTCGAAGCACTTCTGTTAATCGGCAGTCGGGAAAGTCGCCTCACAACGCCGTCGCTTCAGGTCATCAAGCGCCTGGATTCACCGCGAGAAATCAAGGTGTTTGTCAGTGCCTCATGCCCCTATTGTCCCCAGCAAGCGCAGAACGCACTCAAGGCCGCCATCGAAAGACCCGATCTGGTCTCTCTGGAGATTATCGACATTCAGGCCAACCCTGAGCTTGCGGAAAAATACGCCGCCCAGTCCGTTCCCCAGACCTATGCCAATGATGTCCTCATCGCCCAGGGCGCTCAAACCGAAGAGCTTTTTATTTTGTCGCTGGACAAGATGGAACAACAGACCGTCTTTATTCCCGACAGTGAAGAAACAGAGGTTGAAACGGATCTGGTCATTATCGGTGGAGGCCCGGCGGGCCTGAGCGCGGGTATCTATGCGGCCAGAAGCGGACTCAAGACGGTGGTAGTGGAAAAAGGTGTTCTGGGCGGGCAGGTGGCCCTCACCCCGGTGGTTGAAAATTATCCCGGCTTAAAACAGGTGGGCGGAAAAGCACTCGTTGACATAATGGTGACCCATGCCCTTGAATATGTGCAGATATTCCCGGGTGAGGAAGTCATTGACATCCAGCCGGGTGATAAAATTACAGTCCAGACCAGCCGGCGCAAGTTTCATACCCGCACGGTTCTTATGGCCACCGGCGCCTCCCATCGACAGTTGGGTGTGCCGGGCGAAAAAAAACTCGGCGGTCATGGTGTCAGTTATTGCGCCACGTGCGATGGTGCCCTGTTCAAGGGTCGCAAGGTCATTATCGTTGGCGGTGGCAACAGTGCCGCCACGGAAGCCCTCTATCTCAAAAATGTCGGTGTAGATGTGACCATGGTACACCGGCGCGATACGCTCAAGGCCCAGGATGTTCTTATCCAGAACCTCATCCAGAACAACATACCGATTCTGTTCAATACGGAAGTCAAGGAAATCCAAGGAATGCACTTTGTCGAACAGGTGGTTCTGTATAACAATGCCAAGGATGAAACCTCCGAACTGGCCGTGGATGGTGTTTTTATGGCCATTGGATACGACCCAACCAATGAATTGGCCCAAAAATTCGGCATCGAATTGACCGAAGAGGGTTTTATCCGGCACGACAATTATCACACCAACATCCCCGGCATCTATACCGCAGGTGATGTGGCCGGAGGGTATAAACAGATCGTCACCGCCGCCGGTCATGGTTCCGAGGCAGCCATCGTGATTTTTGAGGATCTGATCAATCCGTACTGGAAATAACATGGCTGGCGCCCTGTTATCATGGAATAATTTTATTTATGGACGGAAAAACAGTCAATAACAGCAGTGTCATCCTGAGACACATCGTACAACCCCAGGATGCAAACCTTGCCGGCATCACTCATGGTGGCGTGGTCATGAAAAATATCGACGATGCTGCCGGTGTCGTGGCGGTAAAGCACTCGGGATGCGCCGTGGTTACAGCCTCCATCGACCGCATGGATTTTCATCATCCCGTGTATATCGGCAACCTTCTCACCATCAAGGCCAGCATCAACCTGGTAGGACGGACATCCATGGAAATCGGCGTACGGGTGGAAGCTGAAGATATCGTCACCGGAAATTCCCGTCACACCGCATCCGCTTACCTCACATTCGTAGCCCTCGACCAGGACAACAAACCTACCCGGATTCCTCCGCTAATACTCGTCACCGAAGAAGAAAAACGGCGCAACATTGAAGCCACCGACAGAAGAAAGGTCCGACTTGCAGAAAAGTCCAAGGAAAAAAAATGCCGTCGGACACCGGACAATTGCGAAACTTCTACCCCTTAAGTTATTACCCCGGCAGTTTTTAGAAACAATGGGGTCAGGCCTTCACTTTTCACAGTTTCGGCACAATGTGAAAAGTGAAGGCCTGACCCCTATCTACGTCAAGGCAAAGGAGCAATAAAAAATATGAGCAGCACACCCGATAAGGTTATCTACTCCATGATCAGGGTCAGCAAGTATTATGACAAAAAGCCGGTATTGAAGGACATTTCCCTGTCCTATTTCCACGGTGCCAAGATTGGTGTCCTGGGTTTAAACGGCGCTGGAAAATCATCCCTGCTACGTATCCTGGCCGGTGAAGACAAAGACTTCAATGGTGAAACCATCCTCTCCAAGGGCTTCACCGTGGGCTATTTGGAACAGGAGCCCCTTGTGGACGTGGATAAAACCGTGCGCGAGGTCGTGGAGGAAGGCGTTCAGGAGACGGTGAACCTGCTCAAGGAGTTTGAAGAGATCAACAACAGTTTTAGAGAGCCCATGGATGATGAGGCCATGGACACGCTCATTCAACGACAGGGGCAGGTTCAGGAAAAACTGGATGACCAGGATGCCTGGGATCTCGACTCCCGGCTGGAAATGGCCATGGAGGCCCTGCGCTGTCCACCGGCGGAAGCACGGATCCAAGTGTTGTCGGGTGGTGAAAAACGGCGCGTGGCCCTTTGTCGTCTCCTACTGCAGAAACCCGACATCCTGTTGCTGGATGAACCCACCAACCATCTGGATGCGGAAAGTGTCGCCTGGCTGGAACACCACCTGCAGCAATATCCTGGGACGGTCATTGCCATTACCCATGATCGCTACTTTCTTGACAATGTGGCCGGCTGGATACTCGAACTGGACAGGGGCCGGGGCATTCCCTGGAAAGGCAACTACTCATCATGGCTGGAACAGAAAATTGAGCGCCTGCGCCGTGAGGAAAAATCCCAGAGCGCCCGTCAAAAAACACTTGCCCGCGAGTTGGAGTGGATCCGCCTGACCCCAAAGGGGCGCCATGCAAAAAACCAGGCCCGGGTGAATGCTTATGAAAAACTAATGGCCAAGGAAGAGCAGGCCCAGGATAAAGAACTGGAGCTTTATATTCCCCCCGGTCCACGTCTGGGTGACGTGGTTATCGAGGCTGACGGTGTTACCAAGGAATACACGGATCGCCTGCTCATGGAAAATACGCGTTTCCGACTGCCCCCGGGTGCCATCGTGGGTGTAATCGGTCCCAACGGCGCCGGCAAAACCACCCTGTTCAGAATGATCACCGGCCAAGAAAAAACCGACAGCGGAATTTTCAGAATCGGTGAAACCGTTCAGTTGGCCTACGTGGACCAGAGCCGCGAACTGGACCCACAAAAGAGTGTCTGGGAAGAGATTACCGGGGGTCAGGAGCTGCTCGAAATCGGCAAAAGAACGCTCAACTCCCGTGCCTATGTGGCCCGTTTCAACTTTTCCGGCTCGGAACAGCAGCGCAAGGTAGCGAATCTCTCCGGTGGACAACGCAACAGGGTTCACCTGGCCAAGATGCTCAAGGAAGGGGCCAATGTCCTGCTGCTGGATGAGCCAACCAACGACCTGGATGTCAACACTCTGAGAGCACTGGAAGAAGCACTGGAAAACTTCGGCGGCTGTGCAGTGGTGATTAGCCATGACCGCTGGTTTTTGGATCGAATCGCCACCCATATTCTGGCTTTCGAAGGGGACAGCCAGGTCATTTTTTTCAACGGCAACTGGACTGAATACGAGGTTGACCGCAAAAAACGGCTGGGTGTCGATGCCGAAATACCCCGGAGAATCCAGTATCGCCAACTGACGCGCTGAATTCAGGGATAAGCATTTAAACCCGGTGTTCCTCGTTCGGGATGATGATGATTTCCTCCGGGCGGATACGAACGCACACTTCTTCTTTTGTTTTAAATTGCCCCGCATAGGCAGGAGCACGGGTAAACAAAATTCCGACTTTGGTCTCAATGGAGTATTCGATGACCGGCCCCATATAAGCACTCTGAACAATCATGCCGGAAAGAGACTGGGATGAGGTTTCCTCTTTGTGCGCAATTTCAAGGACCTCGGGTCGAAGTGAGAGTTTCACCGGGCCGTTTTGCTGGGTTGTCTTCTTTCCCTTAGACACGTTGATCTCAGCATCGCCAAGAAATAGTTGCCTACTTTTTCCCTCACCCCGCAACTCGGCGTCAACAACATTTGACTCACCGATGAAGTTAGCCACGAACGCTGTCTCCGGGTGATGGTATAGTGACTGCGGCGGTCCTTGTTGTTCGATGGTACCTTTTCGCATGATGATGATTTCATCGGAAACGGCCAGTGCTTCGGCCTGATCATGAGTAACA
>Ga0190293_1000229_pt1 | contig 19777 bp, 16 predicted proteins | sample 48693001_MG_FD_161671 | JGI IMG/M metagenome (GOLD analysis project Ga0190293, IMG submission 161671) | Hydrothermal vent microbial mat bacterial communities from Southern Trench, Guaymas Basin, Mexico - 4869-30-0-1_MG | ecosystem: Environmental > Aquatic > Marine > Hydrothermal vents >...
TGCGTACACCCTGGGTTTCGACAAATACGTTGATGTACTGGCCGGCCTGGAAGGGCGGCAGGTAACCGTTTTCCGGTACCAGGCGGAAGGTTTTTGCCAGGTCAGTCTCATTGAAAATCTCTGAAACCTGGAAATCAATCCTCTTGGGGTGATAACGATCGACCGTGGCATTGACATCACCACGTTGCTCGGTGAAATCATCGCCGTACTTCGACAATACCTTGATCTCATCGCGAATCTCTTTGTAACCGACGACCTGTTCAAATGGATTCATTATTTTGTCCTTCATGACTGCATCGCCTTGACGATGGCTCTGGCCGCCTGGGCACCTGATTCCAATGTGGGCTGGAACCCCCCGATCGCTACCCATGCACCGGCGTGATACAGGCCCTTGAGTGGTGAGCGGTGAGACATAAACATATTGTTGTCCTTGGCAAAATTATCGAAGCCATAAATTGACCCGCCAGGAGTACGCAGGTAGTTCATATGTGTAAGTGGTGTTGAGACTTCAACTTCTTCCAATGCGTCACGGAAGCCCGGATGCATGCGTTCGGCGATATCGAGCATCTGCGAAGCGTACTTGTATTTGGCCTCATGATAGGATTCGGGCGGTAATTCGAGCCAGTGATCCGCGTAGCAAAGGTTGATCAATGAGACCTGGCAGGTTCCCGGTGATGAGAATTCCGGATCGGCCAGGTCGTAGCAGGTTAGTGCTACACCTTCAGGTTTTTCAAAGCTGTGCGCTGAGCCGATCATGGTGTCCATATCGCCGCTGGTTGATGCGAAAGTTGTGCTCACTTCGATGCCGATATCGGCTGGTTCGCAATTCAGACCACAATAAACGGTGACCGCTGAGGGGCCGATACTGCGTGGTTTGAGCGCAGCCACTGCTTCGGCGGGCAGGTTTTCTGCACCGATCATATCCAGGTAGGTGGTGACGAGGCTGGCGTTGGAGACAACCTGTGTTGTGTCAATCTGATCGCCGTGTTCGGTTACAACCGCCTGTACCTCACTGTTATCAACAATGATCTTTCGGGCACCACAATTGAAACGTGCTGTACCACCGGCCTCAAGAAAACTGTCCAGCAGTGCCTGTGATAATGCCTGGGAGCCGCCCTTGAAGTGATAGGGTCTAAATTCGATATATATAAACAGCATCATCGACAGGTCGAGGAATGACAGGCTTTTTGGAGGTTGACCGACGTAACCCCAGTATGAAGCTACGGTCAGTTGCAACAGCGGATCCTTAATAAACTCATCCATCACCGACTGGCTGTCACGCAAGGCGTAGTTACAGAATGTCGGGTACTTCTCTGCGCTGAATTCAGGGTCCCGTCCATACACGCCGCGCAGCATGTCCTGTGCGAACTGGTAGATCAGGCCAAATAACCGTTGGATGCCTTCCTTTTCGGCGGGAAAGCGGGCCATCAGCGCTTCAATCGTGGCTTTGCGGTCCGCTGGTAAGGTGATATCGAGTTGATCCGCCACCCAGGTGCGGTAGATATCATGTTCTTCCACGAACTCCAGCTTGTTCAATACCCCAAGTTTTGCGAACAGTGCTCTTAGCGGGCCCGGCTTGTCCTCACTACCCAGGCCGCTGAGTTGGTGCAGGGCCGTCTCGAACTCGAAGCGGCCACGCACAAAACTGGTAGCACAGCCTCCGGGTACATTGTGTTGTTCCAACAAGAGCGTTTTAACACCACTTTTGGCCAGTGTTACTGCCGCGGTCAGGCCGCCATTGCCTGCACCGATCACTACAGCATCAAAATCAGTCATTGCCTATGGTCTCCATTTGTAACCCCATCTTCGCTTCGAATTTGCAGACGTTTTTGCCAGCCAAGGTCTTTACCGACAACCAAAACCAGCAATACAGCCAGGGTCAACCACATCAACGGTGAGTCGAGCGTAAATCCGCTCCGTGCACCTTCCTGTATAGAGCTGAACATGCCCCCGACGTGATTGAACGTGCCGTGAAGCATGATTGCTGGAAGCACGCTGCCACCGGTGATATTTACAAAGTACGCTGCAACCACACTCATGCTGCAACAGCTGATAAGAAACAATGCCTGACCGGTCACCAGATCGGACCATGACTGGCTACCGGATAACAGACCCGGTACTTCTCTTGGGAAATGCCAGAATGTCCAGAATACGCCCAGGATGATAGCCGCCAGAAGCGGTTTACGAAGCGCCCTGGTCAGCAGTGGTAAACCAAACCCCCGCCAGCCAAGTTCTTCCAGTAGCGCACCCTGGTTGAGGAACAGTGCCATTAACCATGAGGAGAGAAAAGTGACCGGGTCAATAAAGCCCAGGTGCTGCAGATAATGTTGAGCCTGGCTGGGGTCACCGAACCAATACTCACGCAGCCAGACGGTTGCAGTCATTGCCGCGATGGTCCCAAGTAAAATAGCGTAAATTCGAATCCCGTCCCCGGCTCTCAGGCTTCCCTGCACAGGTTTGTAAAGCCTGACCAGGGCCCTGAGTCCGCGCTTGCCATGGTTTGCTGCCGTAACAATAAGTGCTGCGCAGGTTGGTGCAGCCGGGAAAAAGAAAAATGGTGCACCGATTGGCATCAAGAAGTAAGCAGTGACATATAGAACCACGCTGTCCTGGTGGTGGAATAGCACGGGGTAGGTTTCTATCAGGGTGTCACGCAACGCGTAGAAAGTAACGGCGACTGACTGGCCGGGTCCGTACATGTCCGGAAAGGAGATTACCAGGATCGTCAGGTAGGTAAAAAGCAGGGAGGGAAACGCAACTGCGATAAAATAATAGCTTAAAAACGGGTGTTCCCGCATGGTTTTCCGGATCATTGATTACTCTCCTGGTGCTTGTGAACACTGTACTTCGACTGGTCGTGTGAGCGTTCTTCCCGACGCTCAATTGCACGCCGTATTATTCGGTGTTTCTTTGCATCAATGGGGAAGCGCCAGAGCGTAATCGCGGATAGCAAAAACAAAATACCCGGCACGAATACAATGGCGGAATAAAGTCCCCAGACTGCCATGTCCGTGTTGTGATCGAGTTTGGCGTTATAGCCGAACACGGCAATTATGTAGTAACCAGCGCCGAACCCCAATGCGTGCATGACTTTATCCATGAAAGTGAATAGAGCAAAGAAGTTACCGGAGCGGCTTGTTTCATTTTTCCAGGTATCGTAGTCAACGATATCGCTCATGATCGAGACAGGGAACAACATGTGTGGCCCCTGCAGTATCGACATGACACCGCCGACTGCAACCAGGCCCCAGAAGTATTGTGTGTTTTCGTCAAACACCAGGAAGAGCAGGCCGATAAATGAATAAACGGCCCATGCCGATGCCCACACCTGGTGTTTGGGAAACCTTCTGGCCAGCCGTTCCCAGATTGGAATGGAAACCACCTGCATGCCAATCATACACAGCATAAAGAGTGGCAGGCGCTCGGCAAAACCGAAATAACTGGTCAGAGCCACAACCACTATGGAATACCAGATACCAAAGCCCAAAGCACTTAGTGAGAAGCCGAGAAGAAAAATTCGCAATGGCGGAACATCTGACAGGACTGAAAAGAATGTTGCCAGACGGGGAGGTTGGCCCTCATTCCGATGACCTGTGGGCGCGAAGCGCAGGGCGATAGCCATCGTAACTATCAACAGGACGGCACCCAGCCAACCGATGAACGAGATCATATCGCGATCAAACTCGGCACTGTCGAATACAGGTATCACCGTGGACAGTAAAATCGGAGTTACCATGATGATCACGCCGCCGACCAGCAGGCCGATCGTGTATACAGACCAGACCCGGGAGCGATCTTCATAACTGCTGGTGATTTCCCCCAGCCAGGAGCGGGTCGGGATTTGCAGAAGCGTAAAGGCGATGTAGTAAAGAACCAGTCCGTTGAAGAAATACCAGTTACCCGCATCTTCCGGTGGATTGAAGAATACTGCAAACATCAGCATGGAAAGTACAACGCCGGCGGCTAACCAGGGTTTCCTGGCTCCCCAGCGTGATCGGGTGAGGTCAGACCAGCATCCTACCGGCGGGTCGGTTACAGCATCGACAATTTTTGAAACCAGCATCGCGGTGCCAATACCCGCCGCGGTCGCCGCACTATATCGCAGGTAGAAGTCGGCCATGATGGCGTAAAGTGGGGGGATCAACCATGCAACCGCGATTGACGGCGCAGAAAAGGCAAGTATCTGTTTTCTGGTGAGTGAAAACTCAGCCATTATCAAGTGTCCCGGTTGTTTGTTCCTGTCAGTATACTGATTTACTAGTCATATGACTAGCAAGTCATATATAATGCTAAATTGGAACAACAAAGTACGGAGGTTCGACGATGACTTATTTCCATGAAGTACAGAAAAAGACAGGTGCGCGACTTTGGGTTAATAATCCCACGCCAGAAGAGGCTCGAAAGGCCATTTCTGATGGCGCTATCAGTTGCACTACCAATCCAACCTATTGCGCACGGATGATCAAAATGGCACCTGAAAGCACACAGGCTGTCATCGATCAGTGCCTGGATCAGTCCGATGATGATTCACGCGTAGCGGCGCTGGTACAGGGCGAACTGGTTCGTTCCCTGTTGGCTGTATTTCGACCGGTCTATGATGCGTCAAACGGCACCGATGGCTGGGTTTCTATCCAGGGCGACCCGTACCAGGACCAGGATGCCAATCATATTCTTGCCGAAGCGCGTGAATACAGAGAGCTTGGCCCGAATTTTATTGCAAAAATACCGGCCATCAAAGCCGGTCTCGAAGCACTCTCCACGCTGGTGGCCGAGAATGTGCCTACTATTTTCACTGAGATTTTCAGTATAAGTCAGGCACGCGCCTGCGAAGAACTCTATATGAAGGCTGCCGCAGACAGTGGTAACAACCCCGCCACATTTTTAACCCATATCACGGGTATTTATGATGAATGCCTGACCCAGGCTGTACACAAAGCAAATGTTCAAATAGCACCGGAAGTATTGGCGCAGGCAGGCCGTGCGCTTTGTCGCAAACAATACAAAATATTTATAGATGAAAACTGGCCCGGACACATGCTGGGTGGTGGTGCAAGGCAGGATTATCATTTTTCAGATTTATTGGGCCCGCGGATGGATATCACCATCAACCCCGGAACGATAGATTCGCTGATGGTCTCAACCCCTGACATCGCCGAAACCATGTCCCTTCCCACATCTGATGCGGTGATTGAAGAGCTCAGAAGTAAAGCCCCGATCTTCAGGGATGCATGGGATGAAGGCGCCCAATCCATTGATGATTTTTATCACTTCCCGCCTGTGATTCATTTCCGCAACGCTTTTGTTGGCGGGTGGGATGCCCTGGTCAGCTTGATCGGAGACAGAAGGGCCACGCGATAGGTATCAATTAGCAGGTGCTTTTATGATTGACATTGTGCCCGTCAAGCCCAGGGTCGGTATTCTGGCATCCCCGGCGGTTCGTTTGACCGCACTGTTTGACCGGGCATTTTCCAGTTATCAGATTGAAACAATCTACCCTGTGTGACCTGTGCAGAGTATGAACCTGACCCCTGTGGCACTATTTTGTTGTCCGGGCCTTAACCTTTGCCAGATCTTCCAGCACCGTGATAACGCCGGAATGATCCAGGTCACCCCTTCCTGCTGCCATCATGGCACCATATAGCTCATGCACCAGGCTGCTTGCCGGTAGTGGTACCTGGTAGTCGTTGCCCGTTTGCAGGATGATGTTCAGATCCTTGTAGTGAAACCGGCTTTTGAAGCCCGGTTCAAAGTCGCCCTGGACTATTTTGGGGCCTCTCACATCCATTACCCGTGTCTGGGCGTAACCACCGCTTAAGACTTCAACAATGATGGCCGGATCAACCCCTGCCTTGGTTCCCAGGACCAGGGCTTCTGCCATTCCGACAAAATTCATGGCTACCTGGATCTGGTTGCAGGCTTTCACCGTTTGTCCGGCACCGCTGGGCCCGCACAGGATGATGGTTTTGCCCATTGCCTCAAGAATCGGCTTAACTTGCTCAAATAATTCTTCTTCTCCACCAACCATAATAGACAGGGTTGCATTGAGGGCGCCTACATCACCTCCGCTGACAGGAGCATCAAGGCAATCAACACCTTTCTCTGCCATCGCGGTTGACACCTTGACGGCTGATGTTGGAGCGATACTGCTCATATCAATATGAACCATGCCCTCGCTGACACCCTCGATAATGCCGTCTGTGCCCAGTGCAACAGCTTCGACATCGGGTGAGTCGGGAAGCATGGTGATGACAATGTCACTTTTCTCGGCAATCTCTTTCGGGGAAAAAGCTTCCTCAGCCCCTGCCGCCAACAGGTCCGTCAGGTTTTCACGATTACGATCATGAATGACCGTTGCATAACCGGCTTTCATCAGGTTGGCGGTCATTCGACTTCCCATGATGCCGATGCCGATAAAACCAATTTTCTGCTTTGACATATATTTCTCCCCGGGTTTGAATAAAAATTCTTTATGAATAAAAAAACGCAATTAACGTGTGCCTTTTTTTTGTGGTTTGTTTCGACTACAGCCCAGATTGCAACTTGAACAATTCTCACTGTCCATTTCAGGCAGGCAGGGCGGGGCTGCTTTGGCGTGCAGATCAGTCACAACATCAATGACAACAGGAACATCAGCCTTAAGTGCTTTTTGAAGTGCAGCAGGTAAATCACCGGGGCTTTCAACCCGGATCCCCATGCAACCGATTTCTTCAGCAATTTTCGCAAAATTCACATCCAGAAACCGGTACTGTTCTTCTTTCCTGCCGTCCCTGTCACCCCATGCATTCTCAATCCCCAAAACACTCTGACCGAGGCCTGAGTTATTGTTGACGATGGTGATGGTATTGATATTCCAGCGCAGCGCTGTTTCAAGCTCGCCAATGTGATACCAGAAACCTCCGTCACCGGTGAAGCAGATCACCGGTCTGTCCGGTGCTGCGCACTTTGCACCCAGGGCTGCCGGGAAGCCCCATCCGAGTGACCCCGCCGCCCGGATATAGGTCTGGCCCGGTTTGGTAATAGGGATCATGGTGGCTGTCCAGACAGCCGAGTAACCCGTATCGGATACCAGGATCACATTGTCGGGCAAATTATCTGAAATTTCTTTGCATAAACGTTCGGGACGCATCGGCAAGGCATCGGAATTTAACAGCGGTTTGTTTTCATGCTGCCATGCTTTTACAAACCCCTTTGTCCTTCGTGCCCATCGCTCAAAGCCCGAAACATCGTCGATCGCATGAATTAGCTTGCGAACGGTTTTTTTCGCATCCCCCAGCAGACCAACCGTGTTCGGGTAGTTTCGCCCCAGTTCCGATGGGTCGATATCAATCTGGATAATTCTTGTTCCAGGCAAGGGCATCCGCCAGTCGAAGGTGACCTGGTCGCCGGTTTGACTGCCAACAAAAATCACCAGGTCTGCTTCCGATACGGCCCGGTTGGCGCACCAGCGGGAGTATGTGCCAACGACGCCTATACTCAGGGGGTGGTCTTCCCGGATAGCGCCCTTACCATCAGCCGAAGTTGCGACGGGGATGGAGAGCTTTTCTGCCAACTCAACGATCTCTGCGCCTGCCGAGGAATTACGGACACCCCCACCGGCAACAATGACCGGTCGTTCGGCTTCGGTGATTGCTTTCACTGCTTTTGAAATGTCACTCTCATCCGGTTCAAACCGGATGGCCGGATAGCGTGAATATTGTTTGTCTATTGAAACTTCAACAGCTTCCTCCAGAAGACAGATGTCCGTTCCCTCGTGACCCAGTACATCGACATGGACCGGGCGTGGTTTTCCGGAGCTTGCTTCTCTGAATGCCTGGCGGAAATAGACCGACAACTGCTCAAGGTTTATGGCGCCGACATTATATTTTGTCACCGGCTCGAACAGGGGGCCGTGCGTGACCTCCTGATATGAGTTCCGGTGTTGTGCTGAGGGTTTGCGGTGCCCGGTAATGGCAATTACCGGGGAACATCCCAGGTAGGGATCCTGAAGACCCGCCGCAAGGTTGGCCGCACCGACGGATTGCGCCATGCAAACTCCAGGTTTGCCGCTAATCCTGGCATATCCGTCGGCCATGTAAGCAGCCGATTTTTCGGAATGTGCGACGATTCGTTTAATACCGGATTCGGCAATTTCCACCATCGCGGGTCTGATAATGGCTTCAACATAAAAAATATGGGTCACACCATATCCTTGCAATGTATCAGCAATCAGCTTGGATCCAGTGACCCTGGTCTGTGTAGGCATCTTGTCTTGCTACACTTGTCTCGCTAGTTTGTGAAATGCTTTGCCGGCGGCTTCAATCGTAAAATCGATATCGTCGTCGGTCATCGGGGTTGAGGCGACGAACATACCGCGCATTGTCAACACACCTTCGTTGAGCAGTGCGTGCTGCAGGGCCATCGAGCGTTGCAGGAATTGGGGGGTGAACATGGCCGCAAGTTCGCGGAAATTCTGCACCGGTTTATCGGTCAGTGCGACACTGGATAAAGAGCCCTCGCCGACAGCATGTGCCGCCAGTCCTGCATTCTTTATTGCTGCATTGAGACCATCCCGTAAGCGGTTTCCCTGTCGATCCATTTTGGCGAATACTTCGGGTGTGAGCAGGCTCATGCCGGCAAAACCGGCCGCCATCGACATGCCGTTGGCGGTAAAAGTGCCACTGTGTTTGATTTTTACATCCATGCCATCGAGCTCAAATACCGACATCATCTCCCGGGTTCCACCCAGGCCGCCAACCGGCAGGCCGCCGCCAATGATTTTGCCCATCGTGGTCAGATCCGGCGTGATGCCCACCTGGCCCTGGCGACCGTGATAACCGACGCGCAGGCACATGACCTCGTCGAAAATCAATACGATGCCGTGTTTGCTGGTTTCCTCGCGCAACATCTGCAGATAATCCACCGTCGGTTCGATATTACCCAGGTGGATACGGTAAGGATCAATCAGCACCGCGGCCAGTTCACTGGCGTTCTCCCTGATGAGTTGCCGGGTAGCTTCGATATCGTTGGTTGGCATCACCACCACCTCGTCCAGCAGGCTCTGTGGTGTTGCAAACTGGTGACCAACGCTGGCCGGGTGATCTGCCGGGCCCCATTTATCAGGAGGCGGGCGATGACTGATTTCAATCAGATCATATTGGCCGTGATAACCACCTTCCATCTTGGCGATCTTTGACCGCTGTGTGTAGGCGCGTGCTGCTTTAACCGCGATCATCACCGCTTCGGTACCGGAGTTCATAAAACGTATCAGTTCCACGCCTGGAATTCGTTCCTGCAAAAGCTCGGCGAGTTCTAATTCCGCCTCGCAAGGCAGGATCGCCGACATCAACTTGTGCGCCTGGCTGGACACCACGTCAACAATCTCCTTGCGGCCATGACCGTGGATCAGGGCGGTGAAGTTGTTGACGAAATCAATATAGCGGTTGCCGTCGACATCGGTGATCCAGCAGCCTTCCGCGTGATCCGCATAAACCGGGTAGGGCGGTGAAACCACCATGTGCCGGGTATAACCACTGGGCATAACGTTTTGTGCACGGGCGAAAAGCTCGGCTGATTTCGATTTGGGATCTGGGTACACGGGTTTCTCCTTGTCAAATATTTCAGCTGTGTACTGACTGCCTAGTTAAAAATTTCTTTTGTCCAACAGGTTGGGATAAGCGGGCGGACGTTTCTCTGCCTGCGCTTTCATCCCTTCTCCGAGGTCCTGGGTGATGACCATCGCGGCATTCCAGGTCGCGATATAGTTCAATCCATCCGCAACCGAGTGATCGCGGGTGTAATTCAGCATTTCTTTCGAGCCGACGATCGCCAAAGGTGAACGCGCTGCGATGTCTTTGGCAATTTTGAGTACGCCCGCAACCAGGCTTTCATGATCATCGAAGACCCGGCTTACAAAGCCACTGGACAGGGCCTCATCTGCGCGCAATTTTCTGCCGGTAAATGCGAGTTCACGCACCAGGCTTGACGGCATCAGGTGTGGCAGACGTTGTAAGGTGCCGACGTCCGCTGTCATGCCAATCTTGATTTCCTGGATGGTGAAATATGCATCCTTGCTGCAATATCTCATATCGGTGGCGCAAACCATGTCCACGCCGCCGCCGATACAAGCACCGTGGACTGCGGTCAGAACCGGTACCCGGCAACGCTCAATCGCATTAAAACTCTCCTGGAACTCCAGTACCAGTCGGCGTACCTGTTCGCGCTGCCGACCAGGATCAGCCTCCGGCATTGCCGCCACGCCACTGAAGAACTTGAGATCCATACCGGCAGTGAAGTGTTTACCTGTTGATGAAAGCACGACCGCGCGGACATCGGGGTTGTTTGACAGTGCTTCAAATAGTTCCCTGGTTTCTGTCCAGTAGGCACCGTCCATCACGTTGAACGAGTCTGGCCTGCTCATGATGACGTGCGCAACACCGTCGCTGATTTCGACATTGAAGGCCTGGTAATTCATCTTGCGTTCTCCAAAAGTTAATGTGCCTCTATGGTCCTTGTCCGGATCTGTAAACCGGTGCTGTACGCGAGCTATATAGTCATATTCTCCTTACCCTTGGTCTGTAGCATCTTGCGTGCCTCGTCCGGCGTGGCAACCTCAAGAGACAGTTCTTCAAGAATACGGCTGATGCGTTTCACCTGGTCTGCATTGGATTTGGCCAGTTGACCCTTGCCATACCACAGGCTGTCTTCCAGACCCACACGGACGTGACCGCCCATGATCGCTGCCATGGCAATAGTGGGTATTTGCGCCGCCCCTGCCGCCAGGCATGACCAGTGATAGTCGTCACCGAACAGGCGGTCTGCAGTCTGTTTCATGTGCATCAGGTGCTCCGGGTCTGCCGCCAGTCCACCGGCGAATCCGAGTACGGATTGAATGAAGAATGGTGGCTTGATCCAGCCCTGATCCGCGATGGTGCGCAAGGTGTGCAGGTGTCCAATATCAAAACACTCGAACTCGAACTTGATGCCCCGGTCATCGCCAAGCTCGGTAGCGATCTGCTCCATATTGGCGTAGGTGTTCTGGATGGTGAACATCTTGGTTAAGGTGAACATCCCCAGTTCCCAGTCAAGCAGGTCATCCCTGTCTTTGAATTTATCATGAAGTAACCAGGCAGCCGGGTTCATCGGCCCCATGTTGAATGAACAGATCTCCGGCGCGAATTCCTTGGGTGCCGCCAGGCGCCGCTCGAAAAGCGCCTGTGGGTCGGGATTCTCGAACGCCTGCCGGTCGGGTTGGCCGGTGGTGATGTTGATGATTGCATCACAGTTGTCTCTGATGGGTTCCAGGAACTGCCGGTAAACTTCCGGGTCGGTCGTCGGCATGCCGGTATCGGGCTCGCGGGCATGCAGATGGATGATTGCGGCGCCAGCCTCAGCCGCTGCAATCGCCTCGTTAGCGATCTGTTCCGGCGTAATCGGCAAATAGGGCGACATACAAGGGCTGTGGATTGCACCCGTGATGGCGCAGGTGATGATGACTTTTTCGCGTTTGATCATTGGAACTGCTCCTGAATTACAAATATGACTATATAATCATATGACTGAACAGTCACTATACGCTAAATCTGCTGATAGTCAATTTGGAGTGCCAGGCTATTCAAGCTCCTTGGAATCAAGGTAATCGCAGTAGTCAGCCAAATATTGGTTTTGCGGTTACATATGACTGGCAAGTCTTGTTAAACTTGTACACATGAAAAAACAGAACAAAACCGGTAAGCAAGGTAAAAGCAGGGTAATTCGTGATGACACCGTAGCGATTTGTTTCGCAGATTACCTGCTCGCACAGGCAAAACAGTTCGAGGGCAAGCGCAGTGGCAAGAAAACCAAGCTGGTGCTAATGGCTTCTGCAGCCAGGCTTTTCGATACGGTGGCCCCACATGATATGCGGGTCAGTGATATCTGCAAAGGGGCGAATGCCTCACAGGGTACTTATTACCTGCATTTCGAGACCAAGAACGACATTGTTATTGAATTGCTTTCGCGGTTTGTTGATTTTGAAATTGGAACCATGCCACTTTTTGGCGCAGAGTCACATCCGTTTGAAAATGTATTGAGAATGGTGCATTGGTACGAGGATACTTTCCGGCTGAATTTTGGCATCATGCTCTACCTGGTACGACTCAGTGATGTCGATCCGGAACTTGCAAAAATCTGGCGCCGACGTTCTCAATTCATTGTTGGTCGCTTGCTGCAATGGATTGGCCCGTACTTTGACCTGAACAAGGAAGAGGATAGCCACGTCAGGCATATGTGTTTTTCTGTGGGCTCCATGATGGATGAAAGCCTGTTCGCACGTTTCGGTATTCATGGTGCGGCCAAAAGCAGTCAACAGGAAGATTTCGAACTGGAAACTGAATTGCAGGCCATCCTGATCTACAGGGGAATTTTTTGTAGCAACCCGCCGGCAGAAATGCTGACCGTTGGCAAGGTGTTACTGCCACTGATCCAGGTCGATAGCGCGACCGGTAAGCGAATTTAGCCTCAAAAAAACCCACAACCCTCACTTAATGATTGGCTGGTCATGTCGTTTCAGGTGTTTCTGCGCCCTGATTTTATGCACATTAATTACTTCAACTCACTGTAATGAAAGTATAAATACAAGATCCACCAGGACTTAGCAAGATACATTTGACTTTTAGGCTTGAAAGTTTCAAACTGACTGCTCAATCATATGAGTATGCAGTCATATATTTCAATGCTTTATTCAAGCAACAATTTCACGCACTGTGGGGTGTATCTATGAAACCTGAGAAGATTCTTCCGATATGTATTACAACGGCATTGCTGGCAATGTCAGCGCCATTGGCCATCGCGCAAACCGACGGTGACGAGGATGACAGTAATCGCCAGATGGTCCTTGAAGAGGTCATCGTTTCGGCGACAAAAAGGGACATGAACGTACAGGACGTACCGCAGGCCATTTCCGTCTTCAGTGGCCAGATGATGGACGATGTGGGCGCAAACGGTTTCACTGATCTGCTCGAGCACATTGCTGGTGTCGAATATCGGTCAGAACAGGCCGGCAGGGGAGAGATATCCATGCGCGGTATTAGCACATTTACTGCTGTGCAAGGCGGCCCGGGCGCCGTGGTTGGTCTGTACCTGGACGAACTACCATTGACCATGGCGGGCTTTTTCCCGGATATCAAGAGTTTTGATGTCGACCGGATAGAGGTGCTCAGGGGTCCACAGGGCACCTTGTTCGGTGATGGTTCGTTGGCTGGCACCATCCGGTTGATTTCCCACAAGCCGGACCCGAGCGCATTCAGTGGTAAGGCCGAACTGACTTATTCCGATACCACGGGTGGTGACGACAACAAAATCGGTAGTGCAGTGGTTAATATTCCGCTTGGGGAAACGCTGGCATTGCGCGCTTCGGGTATTTACAGCGATATGGGTGGTTTTATTGACTACCTGGATCTCACAACAGGAGAACCGTCGATTGAGAATGGAAATACCAGCAAGACCGTGGGTGGGCGCTTTGCGCTTGGGTGGGTTCCCAACGACAAGCTGGAAATCGACCTGTCCGCTATCATCAATTCAGCCGAGCAAGGTTTATTTGCCTACGCCGACAAGGACTATGTTAGTTCAACCTCGTTTCCGGCAAGTCTGGATGATGACATGGCTGCCTACAACCTGACGGTTAACTACGAGTTTGACTTTGCCAACTTTGTGTCATCCACTTCACATTTCGACCGGGATCTTGTTGGTTTTGTCCCGCAGGATGGCCTGGTGCCTATCGTTAGTTACCTTTACGGTTTGTTTGGTCTCCCGGGTGAGGGTCCGGTAACGGCTGTATATATTGACCAGGACATTAACTCAACTGCCTTTTCCCAGGAATTCCGCCTGGTCTCCAACAGCAGTGGACCACTACAGTGGACCGCGGGTGTATTCTACAAGGATCAGGATTATACCAATGTCTTCACTGGGGAAACCGTACCCGTAATCACGGAAGAAGAGACCAGGTTTGTATCAGAGATGCTCATCGGTTTTCCGCTAAGCACCAACTTGCTTATCGAAAACAGTGGTAATTATGAGCAGATTGCAGTATTCGGCGAGATTTCCTACGATTTTACCGACAATTTCCAGCTTCTTTTTGGTGGACGGTGGTTTAAAGAGGACAGAACCTCTTCTTCCAGCTACGGCGGGCTTTTTCCCGTTTTGTTGGGCGGGGGCGCAATACCTCCAGGAGAAATTCTGCCTCCTGCCACCTCTGAGAGTAGCTCCGACCTTTTTAACCCGAAGTTGACCCTTACATACAATTTCGACGGTCCCTCGATGATTTATGGAACGGTATCAGAAGGTTTCCGAAGTGGTGGCCAGAATGACTTCTTTTCACTTCTGCCTGGCGCACCCATTGACTATGAACCCGAGACTTTGACCAACTTTGAGATCGGCTACAAGAGCGTCTTGCTGGATGGCCGCATGGTGTTCAACGCGGCTGCGTATTACATGGATTGGAAAGACCTGCAGGCGACCATTCTTGAGGGTCCTGGCGGCGCCTTTGAAGCTCAGGGCAATGTCGGTGATGCACACTCATTGGGTATTGACCTGGAGCTGGCTTGGGAACCGGTGGATGGACTGGTATTCAATGCATCTGCCACCTTGCTTGAAGCTGAAACTGACGAAGATTTCATACTTGGTGATCCGGATGGTTTTCCCGATATCGCGCCGAAAGGAAGCAGAATTCCGGGTGTTGCAGAACAGACGTTCAATCTTGGTGGCCAGTATAACTTTGATTTCTCCGGCGGCCTTGGCAGTTTTGTACGGCTGGATTACGCCTATGTCGGGGAAGCCACAGATATTCTGATCAACCCGATTACCGTCGAGTCTTACCAGATCGTCAATGCAAGATGGGGTATTGAAGCTGAGCGCTGGTCTGCAGCGCTGTTCGTCAATAACCTGATGGACGAGTTCATCACCTACGACAAGGCGCGTCCGGGGGACGATTTCTGGGTTGGCCAGGTCTGGACCGTGGGACGCCCGCGTACGATCGGTGTCACTGTACGGTTTAACTGGTAACAAGGCTGGATTTGATACTTCAATGTTAAAACTTTGCGCCAACATTAACTGGCTGTTCCGCGAACATGATTTTGCCGATCGCTTCGCGGCAGCCAGGGATATCGGTCTGAAGGCCGTCGAGTTTCACCACCCCGAGGGTTGCGATCCTGCGACGGTTATTCGCAAGGCAGCCGAGGCGGATATCAAGATTGTCTTGTTCAATGCCTGGCCTGGCGACCTGATGGAAGGCGGCGATGGCCTCTCCGGGGTTCCCGGGCGTGAGGATCAGTTCCGCACTGCAGTTGAACAGGTGGTCGCGTTTGGCGGCGCAATCGGGGGTGGGGCCGTGGTCCAGATCGGCCAGAGCCAGGTTCCCGAGGGTGTATCACGCCAGGATTGCCTGGATGTTTATGACTCCAACATGCAATTTGCCTGCACCGAGTTGGCGAAAGTAGATTGCCGTGTGATGATCGAACCAATGAACACGGTAGATTTCCCCAATGTTCTGATCCCTGACGTTGATGCGGCATTCGAGGTGATCGACAGGGCAGGGGTGGACAATCTCGGCCTGCAGTTTGACTGCTATCACGAGGCGATGATCGGCGGCGATGTCGAGGCCACGATTCGACGCATACACAAGCGTATCGACCATCTGCAATTTGCTGATGCACCGGGCCGTGGTGAACCGGGTACCGGCAAACTGGATATCCAACGGATTTTCAAAACCCTGGATGAGGTGGGTTACGACAAATGGGTCGCGGCGGAATATCAGCCGACCGGTAGTAGTGAAGCCTCACTTCAATGGCTCAGGGATTACCGCTCACTCTACGATAGCAATCACTAAATCCATCACATTCGTACCAGTGGGGCCGGTAACAAAGCGGCCGCCAACCTTTTCCAGGTAATCACCTGCATTGGCCTTATCCAGTGCCTGTTGAGCTTCATTGGCGTGCCGGAAAGTAGCACCATTCACAATAGCACCTGCCGCGTCTGTCGGGCCATCTGAGCCGTCGGTCCCAGCGACCAGGATGCTGATGTTGTCTATTCCGGCAATTTCTTTTGCCAGCGCCAGCCCAAGGCTTTGATTGCGCCCGCCATTGCCAGGGTTGACGGGCAGGGTGATAGTGGGTTCACCGCCCCAGATGTATACGCCTTTATCCGCAGGTCGGATCAGAGCGCCAATTTCCGTACCGAGTTTAAAGACATCATCGTAGAGTGACTCTGAGTTATTTCTGACCGTAAAGCCGATTGAATTGGCATGGGCAGCCACCGCATCGCGTGCAATCTGGTTGCTGGCGATCACTTCAAGTTCAAATTTGGCAGTGGTCCGATTGGCATCACCAATGCCGGAGCCAATGGTTGAAATATCGTCGCCTTCAACATCGGATATTGCACAGGTCATCACTTCCTTACCGGTAAAATTTCCAAGCAGACGGCCATCCTTAATCAGCGAAATGGCTTTGCGTTTGAAGTTAATTTCAGCGATGTTCATACTGGAGGCCAGCATTTGCCCGTTCAGGGATTGCCAGTCGGTCAGTGTCATGTCTTTGGGCAGACACTCTGCAATCGCAGAGGCACCGCCTGATACCAGTAACAGCAGTGTGCTGTCTGTGGACATGGCCGAAACAGTATCTAATAGCATCTGCCCGGCTTTGAGGGAGTTTTCATCCGGTATCGGGTGGCCGGATTCGATTGTGCTTATAACCGGGTTGTCGATCAGAGCTGGATCACCATGCCCATATTTCGTGGCGACCAGGGCAGGTATGTCACTGCCTAAGACCGCTTGTGCACCCAGGCACATTCCACTGGCGGCCTTGCCTACCGCAACAATCATGTCAGGTTTGAAATTGCTGGTTCTTTTCAGGGCATTTATGACCGATTCTCTGCCGGAAACGGCAGAGATACCTGCATTGAACATGGAGATGAGCTGGGCTTTACTGGTCATGGCGCTTGCCCGGCTTATAATTCAGGTTGAATAGAGCCCCTGAACCGCAGCACTGGCCTGTAGTGCCTCCGCCGCCATCCGGTCCAGTAACTCTGCAGTGCTTGGGACATCTTCAATGCGCCCGATGCTCTGCCCCACGGTCATGACAGCCAAATCCACATCGCCGTTGACCCATGCCGTTTTTGACCGTTGTCCTGTCATGAATGGCATCATTTCTTTCAGTCCGCCATTGGCGGCTTCTACCTTGTTGATCTCCTTCACAACCCCGTTGCTCAGGGCACGGGCCTGCAAACCGAGGGTTTTCCCGATCAGCTCTGTCTCAAATTCCTGTCTTTTAACTAATTCCTGCTTGATGTTGTCATGCAATTCGCAGCAATCGGTGGTGGCCATAAAGCGCGTGGCCATCATGACACCTGATGCACCCAGCGCCAGGGCTGCAGCCATGCTCCGGCCATCTGCGATACCACCAACGGTGACCACTGGAATATTCAGCTCATCCACCAGCTTTGGAGTCAATATCATGGTTGAGACATCATCGTCCAGGGGGTGTCCGCCTTCTTCGATTCCGGCGGCATAAATGCCGTCGTAACCGACCTTTTCCGCATGCCTGGCATGCCGCAGGGCACCGACCTTATGAAACAGCTTAACGTCCGCCTGTTTCAGCATGTCCATATACTCCATGCCACAAGCCCGATCAATGGGGCTGCCGGAAACTTCAATCCCGGGCACCCGTTCCTCGGCACAGACACGAAGAAACATTTTGTAGTGCTCTTCGGAAATCGCAACCGCAGGCAGTATCGTCACCCCCACTAAAAAGGCTCTGCCATCCAGGCGTTTTTTGGTTTCAACCACAGCTGCTCTGAATTTCTCTTCCGTGTCATACATGGCAGCGACAAGGGTTCCCATCCCGCCTGCATCGGCGACCACTTCACACAGGCGCGGTGTGCCCAGCCACATCATGGCACCGCAGATGATGGGGTATTTCAGCCCGAACATCTCGCTGATCGGGGTTTTAATGATCGGGTTCTGTCTTTGCTTTTGAGGCATGATAAATAGTCCTTGTTGGGTGTCGCGAGTTCTGGTTTCAGAGCGCTGCCAGTATACTAATTATTAGGTCATATGACTATATAGTCATAATAGATTTTCATCACAACGGGGTGTTTTGATCGATACTGGCATCATAGGCTCAGCTGCCTACAACTTCTGACAATAATTCTGTCTTTATATGGTTGTATTATATCTTCATATATAACTTTATATGGTTGTATTATATCGCTTGTTGTCATAATATCTATGCTACCGAGTGTAATCGATGGCTTATTAAGATGATTCATGAGTTATTAAACCGACAAGAAATCAAATATTTAGAGTCATGGTCCACCGAGGCCGGGCGCAAACCTCTGGTAATAAGGGGCGCCAGGCAGGTAGGGAAGTCGACCCTGGTGCGCGAGTTTGCCAGAATGAACGGTTTTTCACTGCTGGAGATAAACTTCGAGCGTAACCCCGAATACCGTGAAGCTTTCAATAGTCCGGACCCAGACCTGATACTGGCGACCCTCAAACTCCTGACAGGGAAGGCCGTTGAGGAGGGTTCTGCTTTGTTGTTTTTAGATGAAATTCAGGCCGCACCTGAGGCATTGTTGGCACTGCGTTACTTCTATGAAGAAAAGCCGGGCTTGCATGTGGTGGCGGCAGGTTCGTTGTTGGAGTTTACCCTTGCCAATGCGAAGTTCTCTATGCCGGTTGGCCGGGTGGAGTACATGCACCTGGGGCCCATGCAGTTTGAAGATTTCCTTGAAGCCATGGGGCATCCGCAACTGGCCGACTTTATCCGGGACTTCTCATTGGCCGATATTTACAAGAGCACCATACCGGGCCCTGTTCATGACAAGCTGTTGGCCTTGCTTCGCCAATACTGGGTAGTGGGCGGGCTACCGGAAGCGGTTGCCAGGTATGCGCAGTCAGGGGATTTTTCAGAAGTTTCCCGGGTCCAGCAAAGCATCCTTGTCACTTATCGTGATGACTTTAATAAATACAGCCATGACAGTTTAAAAGGCAGGGTGGGGTTGGTGTTTGATAAATTGCCGGTAATGGTGGGGCGCAAATTCAAGTATGCGCAGGTTAGCCGGGATCACAGGGCTGCAGAATTAGCCGATGCTTTGGATCAGCTTTGTATGGCCCGGATAGCCCATAAGGTTTATCACACAGCGGCCAATGGCGTACCATTGGGCGCTGAAGCCAATCATCGATATTTCAAGGCCTTATATCTGGATGTTGGTTTGATGTGTGCGGCCCTTCGTCTCAATATTCTGGATCTGGCGAAAGAGGACCTGACCCTGGTGAATAGCGGCGCGATCGCTGAGCAGTTTATTGGTCAACACCTGCTCTACAGCGGCCCATATTATGAAACACCGGCGCTGTATTATTGGGTTCGTGAGGCCAAAAGTGCGGCGGCTGAAATTGATTACCTGATCACTAATGGACAGCAGGTAATTCCTGTTGAAATCAAGGCCGGTACTACCGGCTCGCTAAAATCACTGCATCAGTTTCTAAAAGAAAAGCAGCGTGATTTTGGGCTGCGTTTCAATGCGGACGTACCCAGTTTATTAGGGGCTACCACGATATTGACCGATAAAAGCACCATTAATTTTGAGCTGCTGTCCCTACCGCTATATATGGTGAGCCAGGGGCAGCGATTACTGCGTTCCTACTTCAAGCAGTGATTGGGATATCGCCTTGCAGTGGCGCCGTGAAGGAAAGAGCTATATGGAATATCTCGCCTGCGTTGAAGAAATGCGACAGGATACAGTCGCGTATTTGTTTACAAAAATATATGAT
>Ga0190293_1000230_pt1 | contig 19767 bp, 25 predicted proteins | sample 48693001_MG_FD_161671 | JGI IMG/M metagenome (GOLD analysis project Ga0190293, IMG submission 161671) | Hydrothermal vent microbial mat bacterial communities from Southern Trench, Guaymas Basin, Mexico - 4869-30-0-1_MG | ecosystem: Environmental > Aquatic > Marine > Hydrothermal vents >...
TGGCGGCCACGATTTCGATGGCTCCGATGGCTTTGACCGAGTTCGGCGAGAAGTCCTCCGCGTACTCCATGCCGCTGTCAATGAGGTCGCTATGGGGTTTCATGATCTTCATGGCGCCCGATGCCAAGAAGGCAAGGGCGAGGACGATCTGTACGATCCAGAGTGCAGTGTTCATGTTCGTTCTACTCCCAATTCATGGTCTCGTTGATGTTTGTTCGTGTATTGCTGCAGTCGCTTGGACCATTCGTGTCTTGCCTGTGGGTCAGTTGAATTGAATGGATCGCTTGGACATGCCGAACCAGAATCCTTCGATCGTCGTGTGATTGTCTGCAACGCTGTCGGCTGCAGCTCCCATTGCGACGAACAACGGAGCGAAGTGTTCGGTGCGGGGGTGCGCGGTTGACGCTGCGGGTGCCTTGTGTTCGAAGTCGAGGAGCGCGTCGACGTCGCCCAACGTAACCGCTTGGTCCAGCCAGTCGTCGAACTCAGCCGACCACGACGGTGGCGGTGCATGCGCGGGGCGTCGCGGGTCGAACTCGCTCATGTTGTGGGTGGAGAATCCGCTGCCCAGGATCAGTACACCTTCGTCTCTCAGTGGTGCAAGCTGCTTTCCGAGCCGAAACAACTCGTCTGGATCCAGAGTCGGCATGGAGATCTGAAGCACAGGGACATCCGCATCGGGGTACATCTCGACGAGCGGGACGTAGGCGCCGTGGTCCAGCCCCCGGTTCGGGTCCTGATGGAGTGTCTGTCCCGGTCTGGTGAGGAGCTTGGCGACGTTCTCGGCTAATTGGGGAGCACCGGGTGCTGGGTACTCGACTTCGTAGTATCTCGGTGCGAACCCGTAGAAGTCGTAGTACAGCGGCACTGTCTCGGTTGCACCCACCGCCAACGGCGCTGCCTCCCAATGGGCGGACACGACAAGGATCGCCGACGGCCGAGGCATGTCGCTGCTCCATGCAGCGAGTTCGTTCGTCCACACATCGTCGTCTGCAAGCCACGGTGCACCGTGACTCAAGAACACGGTCGGCATCCTTGTGGATCGGTCGTCATCGGTTCGGATCATCGTGGTCTCCGGTCCTCGCGGTGACATCCTGGAAACGGCCCGGATGTCACCGCGATTGGGCTCTGATGCCGTGTGCTCAGGAAGCTTTCACGGCTTCAGTATCGATCGAGACCTTGATCTGCTTGCCAACCATGAACCCTCCGGTTTCGAGCGCCATGTTCCATGTCAGGTCCCAGTCCTCACGATTCGCTTCGAACGATGCGCTGAAGGCAACACGGGGGTTGCCGTATGGGTCGATAAGGCCACCGGTGAACTCGAAGTCGAGCACGACGGGGCGCGTGATGTCCTTGATCGTGAGGTCACCCGTCATCCGATACCCATCACCGGCCGTCTCGACACCGGTGCTGCGGAACGTCATCTGGGGATACGTCTCGGCATCGAAGAAATCGGGTGAACGAAGATGGTTGTCCCTGTCCTCGGTACCTGACGCGACACTTGCAATGTCGATCGCTACCTCAACCTGGGAATCCAATAGATCGTCCGCGACAGTGATCGTGCCGCTCTCTGAGCCGAAGGACCCGCGCACCTTTGAGATCATCATATGCCTGACCTCGAACGTGATCGTGGTGTGGGTGGGGTCGAGGGTCCAGGTGCCTGCAACGGGGACCTCTCTCCCGTCAATCGTCCTGGTTGCTGATACTGGTGCTTCTGTCGTCATATCTCTCTCCTCTGGTTGTGCTACTTCTATGTGTTCTGCATCCTGTGCGGCTTGTGCGAGTTCCTGGCGTTCCAGTTGTTCGAAGAATGACATTCAGTCACCAGCGACGAACCGAAAGTGAGTCGTTTCACCGATCTTCTTCTTGCGGAGCCCCGATGTTGCACCTACTGCTCGGTACTGCCACCCATACTTGTCCCTGAACGCGGTCTCGATCCGTTGGGGGTCCTCACCGTTGAGTGACGTCCCTGTTACGTGAACGGTTTCGCCCGTGATCCGTCCCCTCGCGTCGGACGGGGCGACCTGCGCGCTCCCATTCGCCCTCAGCCGCTTGGCCTTCCCTGTCTGATCACCAGTGTGGACGTAGAGGACACCATCAACAACGACATGCCACACCGCGGTGTGAACGGGGACGCCTGAGCGTCGGAACGTCGTCAATTGAATGTATCGCTCGTCTTCGAGATGTTCGAAATCTGTGTGATTACCCAACTCAAGGATCCTTTCCCTCCATATACCTATTGTAACCCTACACATGAATCATAACCAAGTGAGCATTCGTAACAAAACGGTCGTCAATCAGCTAGCCTCAACGCGAACACGACACGAACCGAGCCGAACCATGACCGACCACACCTCAGAGTTCCCCCACAACGCCTACTGCCCGTACTTCCAGCAGGCGATCGAACTGATCGGTCGACGCTGGACGGCGAGCATCCTGCGTGCCCTGTTTGCTGGCAACGAACGGTTCTCCGATATCGCCAAGACCGTCCCCGGCCTCTCCCACCGGCTCCTCACCGAACGCCTCGAAGAACTCCGCGAAGCCAGCCTCGTGACGATCGAACCCGGCATCAAACACGGCACCTACCGGCTCACCGAACGCGGCGCCGACCTGCGCCGGATCTTCGCCGAACTTGAAGACTGGAACGCCCGCTGGTACGAAGCCGACCAGCAAGACCGCGAACGGGCAACCACATGACCCGAGGCGCACTGCCACAGAGGCCAGGACCCCGGCCCCGCACCCACAAAGCCCCACCCCACACCCAACTCGACGCCGAGCCGATCCCCGAACTCAACACCGAGCTCGCGTCACGCTGCTTCGCCCTCCCCCACGTCGCCGAAGCGACCACCCTGATCTCGGTGCCCGGCGCCCGAGCCCTCATCGCCACCGAAGACGCACCATTCGACCCTACCAAAGCGATGATCGGCCGCGAGTTCGCCCACATCCATCCCGACGGCAGCATGCACCTCCTCCTCCCCCAGGCCCTCGCCGCCGAAGCCATCGACACTGGCTGGGCCGAACCGCATCCGATGGCCGCAGATCTTGAACCGGGCCTCGTCATGGTCTACACACCCCGCGACACCGACGAGATCGACGTCATCTGGAGACTCGTTGAGGCATCCCACGCCTATGTGATGACAACCTCCGAGATACCCACAAGCCGCTAGAACAACAATCAGGCCGGATGACAATCCAAGCCGCAACCAGAACCGAAGTCAGGTGTCAGCGCCGCGCCGATGGCGGGTGATCCATCTTCATGTAGACACCGCCGTTCTTGAGTTCGTCGAGCATCTGGTCCAGGCGCTTCTGACGGGTCTCGGCCTTCTTCGCTCTGCTGATCCAGCCTACGTAGTCGTTCTGTTGATAGGCGGGCCGTTCCTCGTACGTCTCCATCAGTCCCTCATCGACGAGATCCTGATACACGTCGTCTGGCATCACGTGGCGAGCTCGGCGGGTCATGGACTCGATTCTATCAGCGGATCAGGTCGGGCCTGGGTGGTCGGGTTGGATGGTTGTAGCTTCCATTGGCCGGGCATCCGTCACAATCGACCCAGACCTACTCAGGTGGTTCGCCCCGGGGTTTCTTGGAGGCTCTCGAGTGTGGAAAGATGAGAGCTGTGACAAAGGGATTCACACCAGGAAGACCGACGACTCGTCGGTGTACGAAACAGGAGAAGGAGCAGGCTGTTCGTCTCGTGTTCGAGCTTCGTACCGAGCTCGGCACCACGCAGGGCACCGTGGTGCGGATCGCGGACCAGTTGGGGTACGGCGCGGAGTCTGTGCGCCGGTGGGTGTTAGACGCCGAGATCGAGGCTGGCGATGCGCCTGGCATGTCCACAGCTGAGCGGACGAAGATGAGGAAGTTGGAGCAGGAAAACCGTGAGTTGCGCCGTGCCAACGAGATCTTGAAGCGGGCCTCGGCTTTCTTTGCGGCGGAGCTCGACCGCCCACGCAAGTAATGGTCGACTTCATTGACGACAACCGCGACGACTTTGGGGTCGAGCCCATCTGCACAACGTTGCAAGTGGCCCCATCAACGTATTGCGACAACAAGAAACGTCTCCCATCGGCCCGGGCGTTGAGGGATGCGGTGATGATGCCGATCCTGTTGGCCCTGTTCAACACCAACTACAAGGTGTATGGGGTACGCAAGCTGTGGGTTGCAGCCACACGGGCCGGGCACGACATCGTGACGGCAACCGGTCGACCACTCAACCGGATCGCTGTGGTCGGGCGACGATCTGACGCCATACTCCATTGCGAGTTACCTCGATGATCTCGAGGCTCGCAGCCGCCACGTTCTCTTCGGTTCGTCGATTGGTTCGAAATCCGAAGATCCGTCTCGTGAAGATGCTAACGACATCCGAGAAACGTCCCAAGATCCTGTTCCTTGGTCGGACATGTTCGAGCAGCAATACTCGGCCGTCTGGACGTACGACCCGCCCGAGTTCCTTGAGTCCCTGCACAGGATCTGCGACCGAGCAGAACACACACGTACCCACCGCCGTATCGAATGTGTCATCGTCGAATGGGAGATCCTGCACATCCGCCTCAACGAGCTTTGCATGCACGGTGAGTCCATCCATCCGATTCCTGGCTCGTTCGAGCATCTGAGACGACACATCAATACCAGTGACTTCAACACCGGCTGTGTAGTGGCGAAGGTTCTTGCCTGTGCCAACACCGACCTCGAGCACCGCTCCCTTTGCACTTCCAACCAGATCATGGCGCCGCTTCTTGGTTCCCATCAGCTCCATGGGTGCGTCGTACAGGTCGTAGATGCGCGCCATACGGTTGTATCGGCGTGTGACGTCAGCCTGTTCGGAGGCGCTGCTATCTGTTTCTGGGCTCATGAAGACCCAACGATCAGTATTCGCACCGGAAGCTTTCCGGTCCGCGATTTCGGTACGTCTCGATGAACTGGTCGAGTTCGGGGTCTGCACCGTCGTAGGCCTTGAGCCGGTTCCATCCAGTGGCAACCACCGGCTGGCTCAATTCCGCGTTGGGAGACAGGATCACACGGTCATCGAATCGGTTCACGACCGCTTCGAGACCCGATATCTCTTCGGTCGCCAGCGAAGGTTGATACCAGATGACAACCGCTCCGTGCTCAAGAGAGTGGACAGCGAACTCCGCTGGCATCTGCTGGTCGTAGACGCCGCAACGAGGCGAACTCGCGGCGTGTGTGCCGCTCGTCGGTGTAGCAGTGGCATACGCAACTGCCTGCCCCGACTCAACATGGTCTCGGCCGTCATAGGTCTGTTGGGAGACACCTGGGAGTTCGTCGGCTATGGCCTTGTCCACCATGACGAACCCGATCGCTCCAACAACAACCACCGCTGCGAGGACAGAGAGTCCGATCCGTGTTCGACGCTTGCGGTTCGCGACCTGCATTGCCCTGGCTTCAGCAGCCTGGCGTTCCTGACGTCGGGCGCGCTTCTCAGCCCGCTTTGCCGTATCGGTCGGTTTCCTGGTCGGCTGCTTCTTCTTGGCCAAAACGTTTCTCCTCCCACGAGCACCAAATGGTGCTCCAGACGAACAACTGTTGCTCGGCAGGTCCTATTCCGCTCTCGGTCCTAGTCCACTTCAAGATCTAGACGGCGAAGCAGCTGGGCATTGACCGCAACGATGATGGTGCTCAAGGACATGAGTGCCGCACCAACTGCTGGTGGCATATCGAAGCCCCAAGGCACCAAAACGCCAGCAGCAAGCGGAATCATCACGATGTTGTAACCCGCACCCCACCAAACGTTCTCCAACTGCTTGCGATAACTCGCGGCCGACAACCGGAGGATCTTTACCACGCCCCTTGGATCGTCGCTCACAAGAACGAGATCTGCAGACTGGACCGCAACATCAGTACCGCTGCCTATGGCGATCCCGATATCAGCACGTACCAGTGCCGGAGCATCGTTCACACCGTCGCCCACCATGCCGACATCATCACCGTTCTCCTGGAGCTGGGATACGTGGGCATCCTTGTCGGCGGGAAGCACCTGGGACAGCACGATATCGAGGCCCAGCTCGTCCGCTACAGCCCTGGCAACATCGTCACTATCTCCCGTCATCATCCCTACCCACACACCACGCTGCTTCAGGGCCCTAATCGCTTCGTCACTTTCGGATCGCACAAGGTCAGAGATCGCGATCGCAGCGATCGGCGACCCAGCTTCGATCACGTACACCACTGACTCACCGCGCACTCCAGCAGCGTCAGCGACAGCCGCAAGTGTGCCAGGCACAACAGCATCCATGCTTTCGACGAGCCTTGGTCCCCCCACGGAGATGTCTGTGCCATCAACAGTTGCTCTGACGCCACGGCCCTTCAACGCTTCAAAGGAAGATGCAACAGGTATGGAGATTTCACGGGCCACTGCGGACTCGCGGATTGCTCTCGACATTGGATGCTCAGAATCGCCTTCCACTGCAGCAGCAACAGCCAGGGCCCTCTCCTTTGAAATGCCTTCGACCGTTGCGATCTCCGCGACTCCCATCTGTCCTGTCGTGAGCGTGCCTGTCTTGTCGAAGATAATCGTGTCCAGGTTTCGCGCGGTATCGATCGCTTCCCTCTTACGAATCAGAATGCCGTTGTCCGCCGCGATCCCCGTCGTATTGGAGACCACAAGGGGAATCGCCAAGCCGAGTGCATGCGGGCAGGCAATGACAAGAACCGTCACCACCCGGGCAATCGTCCGCTCGTCGAAGCCTCCGTACACCACGGTCCAGACAACGCCAGTCAGCGCTGCAGCTGCCACCGCAACGTAGAACAGCACCGAAGCCGCCCTGTCCGCCAGAAGCTGGGTTGGCGACTTACTCGCTTCGGCCTCGGCAACGAGCAACATGATCCCCGACAGCGCGGTGTCGTCACCAGTTGCCGTGACGCGAGCCCGAACAGCACCCGACCCGCTATTGATCGTGCCAGCAATCACCGTCTCATTGACACTCTTCCTGACAGGACGCGACTCCCCCGTGATGAGCGCCTCGTCAAAGTCTGACTCGCCGTCGGTCACCTCGCCGTCCGCTGGCACACTCGCGCCAGGGCGAATCAGCATGACCTGATCGACCCTCAGCTCAGTCACAGGAACTGTCCTCACAACACCGTCGGGTCCATCGATGTCCGCTGTGTCGGGCATGAGCCTGGCAAGAGCACCAAGAGAGCCCGAAGCTTGTCTGACACTGCGCATCTCCATCCAATGTCCCAACAACATGATGTCGATCAGCGTCACAAGCTCCCAGAAGAAGTCATCACCGATGCTCGGCATCACGATCGTGAGCATCGAGAACCCATAGGCCACCGATATCGCCAACGAAATGAGGGTCATCATTCCCGGTCGGCGCTTCTCCAACTCGAACACAGCCATCGAAAGGAAGGGGAATCCGCCATATACGAAGATGAAAGTCGCAAGCACAGGGACAATGAGGAACGAACCGGTGAACTCTGGTGCCGTGTAGCCGAACCAATCCTGAATCGTTCCGCTCCAGAACAGAACCGGAACACTCAGCGCGGACGAAATCCAGAAGCGCCTTCGGAACATCTCCTCATGACCTGTGTGATCAGGCCCATGTCCGGCGTGGTCATCAGCGCCACCCATGGTGTGGTCACCGTGACCTTCCTCGGCAAGAAGATCGTCAAGGCCATCGGTGACGGTTGGCGAAACCTCGCGGTCAGCGTGTTCCCCGTGACTGACTGGCCCTTCGGCACTGAGGAGACAGAGCCTGCAGCACGCGCAGCTGTCCGGCGTTCCCCTCATGGGCGTCTTGAGGTCTGTCATTGTGCCTCCTCCCTCGTCGGCTCCCGATTGCCCGCTAGATATCCCACCCCGGGTGGGGTAGGATAATCTACTACATACTGTAGTCTGTGGAGCGCGGGCCACCCATAGCCGTCAGAAACCACGTTAACTATGATGGGATGAGAGTGTGAAGAAGATCATGGTTCCGGCGATCGTCGCGGGTGTCGTTCTTGCCGTGGTGACCATCGTCGCATGGGGTGGGAACTCGACACCCAGAGACCCCATGACCGGGCAAAGCGAATTCGATATCCCTGTGCAGGATCCTGTCCTTGTGGCAGAGGGCGACGTCCTCTATCAGGCGAGCTGTTCAGTGTGCCACGGTTCAGACCTCCGAGGAACAGCGATCGGTCCCTCCCAACTTTCAGTGGTGTACCAGCCGGGACATCACTCCGACGAGTCATACATGAACGCAGTCTCCAATGGTGTGCCCGCACACCATTGGGATTTCGGCAACATGCCTCCCGTGTCTGGTTTGACAGAGGGCGACATGGATCGAGTGATCGCATTCGTACGCGAGAACCAACGCATCGAGGGCTTCGAACCGTATCCGCCGAGCTAGATTCTCCTCATGACCAAGCAGGCCGGAATCCGTCGAGTCCGAGGATCGATTAACAATCTTCGCTCCGATTGGGTGGAGATCGGTGGTCTTGGGCGGCTCGCCGTCATCGGAGTCGTGCTCGCTCTTGTGGTCACGTTCGTCCTCGGCTTCTCGATCACCAGAGCTGCTCGTGGCCATCTGCTTGATGCCCGTGCAGCAATGGTCTCGGCCAACATCGAGGACCTGCCCCCGTTTCCTGCTGACAAGGACGCGTCTTTCGCCGAGTATGCGGCCTTCGATGTCGCCGTCCGCATAAACGTCCTTGGCGGAGAGACCATACGGGTCAAAGTGTGGACCAGGGATGGCACAATCGTGTACTCCGATGCGGAAGAACTCATTGGAGAACAGTTCGATCTTCCTGTGCATGCGGTTTTCGCGCTCGACGCAGGGAACGAGGCATACGTGTCGGATCTGTCCGACCCTGCCCATGCCTTTGATCGAGGACATGGGGAATTGATTGAATTCTACGTGGCGCTGCCAGATGCTGCGGATGGGACGACCTTCGTGGTCGAGGTCGAACAAGACGCAAGCGGTCTCAACCACGCGTTAAGCCAGATCACACGCAATGTCTGGGTATCGATCGCCATCGGCCTTGTCGCGATTGGGATCGTGATGGCGGTCGGTGTTGCTGCCCGTACCCGCGAGGTGAATCACAGACGTAGGCAGGCAGAAGACCTGCTCGAGACCTCATTCTCCGCACAGGAGGCAGAGCGACATCGCGTGGTCAGCGCCCTCCACGACGACATAGGCCAGCCCATGTATCGACTTCTCTATGGAATCGAAGGTTCAAGAGCGAAGCTTGAGCCGACTGACCCGATCGCCGTCGAACTTGATCATCTCGGGGACGTTGTGAGAGATATGGATCGAACGCTCAGGAACGAACTCCGCATGCTTCATTTCGAGCTCGCGGCCGACGCAGGCCTCGGAGTTGCGCTCGAGGATCTCACCGAGTTGACACGTCTCGAAACCGATCTCGACGTCGGTCTTCTGGTCGATCTCGACTTCGAAGCGACTGCACTGCAACGAACCGAGCTCTACCGCGCTGCGCGCGAAGCAATCATGAATGTTCGTAAGCATGCGGGCGCCACACGGGTCGATATTCGCCTCACCGGAGACGAACATCGTCTAACACTGGAGGTCGTCGACGATGGGATCGGGACGAACCGAATCTCGGAGCCGGGGCTTGGTCTGAGCACAACCCAGCAGAGATTCAATGTCCTGGACGGTGATGTGACCCTCGAAGGAGTAGGTTCGGGCGGAACACGGTTCTGTGCTTGGCTACCGCGAACGGGAGAGAACCTGCAATGAGGATCTTGATTGTCGATGACCACAAGGTCGTACGAGATGGGATTCGCTTCATGTTGCTGGATGCCCCGGACATCGAGATCGTGGGGGACGCGGAATCTGCTGAAGAGATGTTCGATGTCATCAAAGGCGATCCCGTCGACGTTGTCCTGCTCGATATCCGTATGGACGGCATGACAGGGCTTGACGCCCTCGAACGCATTGCATCTGACTTCCCCCAAGTCCGAGTACTCATGCTGTCGATGCATGACCAACCGGGTTACGTACGGAGAGCCATCGAACTTGGCGCTGCTGGCTATCTTCTCAAGAGCACGGGAAGAGACGAGATACTCGCAGCGATCACCGCGGTCTCCCAGGGCGAGACCTACATCCAGGGTCGGCTGATGGAGCCGCTGCTGGCTGATGTCACTGGTTCGTCAAGACAGACAGGGCGGTTGAGCCCCCGTGAACAACAAGTGCTCCAACTCATTGCGGACGGATCTGAGAACAAACAGATCGCGCGCGAGCTGGGATTGTCTGAAGCGACCGTGAAGACATACATTCGTGGTGTATTCGAGCGTCTCGACGTGTCATCGCGAGCCGAAGCAGTCGCGGTCGGACTGAGAATCGGCGTAATCGAGTAGCACGCACGCTCCACCAAATGGTTGAGGGTCAGCATCCGTATGGCTGAATGTTCCACAGGGCGATTCTGCGAGACACTTGTCCTGTACAGACCCCCATTCGATAAGGAGCCCGAAATGTGGAAACGAACCCTGAGCCTCGTTGCCCTCGCGATAACCGTTCTGATGGTCACCGCGGCGTGCTCGAACAGTGCAGCGGTGAACATTCCTGACACTGCCCCCGTAGACGATCACGCCACCGAAGACGCCCAGACCGTTGTGCCCTCTGGTGAAGCGGACCGCGTCGTTGAGGTGGAGCTGTCCGAGTTCGCCATCGCCGCAGACAATCTCAAGCTCGTACCCGGCGAAACCGTCGAGTTCATCGTCACCAACTCCGGCGTTGCACAACACGAGTTTCGCCTTTCCAACCAGGACCGCGTTGACGAACACATCGCCGGCGGTCACAAGGACCACGACGAAGGAACGATGAGCGACGAGGAAATGGCCGCTATGGACGACGAATCGGATGATCACGAAGACGATGGCCAAGGTGAAGAAGCCGAAGACGTGCTGCTGATCGTCGAGGCCGGAGAGACAGGGACGATCCTGTTCTCAGTGCCAGACAACGACCACGACTACACCGCGGCCGTCTGCCTAATCCCTGGACACTACGAAGCAGGTATGGCTACCAACCTCAGCTACGAGGCGTAGCCGGGACCGAGCGTCCCAACGGAGGACTTCCCGATATCGGGCTAGCTCCGTCTTGCAGAATCCAGAGGGAGCTGGTCCGATCGTGCGAGACACGTCGGTCCAGCTTCAGCCCACAGGAATTCCGATTCCACCGCTGCACCGGCCACCGGGCTCTGGTGCTGTGCTGCTTCCCTCGAACTCGTTAACGAACTGCTCCAGACGTGTATCAGATGCGTCACCGAGTTCGAGTCGGTTCGCCCACGCTGTTGCGATCACTGCTGGCCCCTGTCCATCAACGGGCGAGATCAGCACCTTGTCCGGGTTTCTGATGAATCCCCGGAGCAAGTCGATGTCATCGTTCGGGAGATCAGTCCGATAGGTAATCCACACAGAACCGTGCTCAAGGGAGTGCACAGCGTTCTCGGAGCGGACCTCCTCATCGTAGAATCCGCAGTTCTGCCAAACCTCTGAGTGGGATCCACCTGCGGGAACTTCGCCGTCGGCATGGATATCACCCTCCACATGTTGAGCGGATCCGACGGCCACCGTCTCCGTGCCGTCAGGCACGCCTCTTACAGGGGGCGAATTGAAGGCAACAATCGCTACAAGAAACCCTACAACGCCAACAGCAGCGCCGATGCCTAGACGCTTCGGCCACTGGCTCTGTTCAACTGCCGTGTTCTTCGCTGCGTTCTTCTTCGTAGCGATCTTCTCTTTGCTCACAGTATTCTCCAATATCTTGTTTCACGAGTCAGGGACAAAATCGCCGCACAGTGGGATATGGGCTCACAGCGCTGCTCTCGACGTGCCGAATATCAAAATGCCCTCCGCGTTGACCACGAACTACTATCTTATGTCGTAGTTCAAGGTATCGGAGCGTTAAGCACTGATGGTGTCAGGGTTCATGGCGGGTACGGTTCGAATCCGTTGATGCGCTGGTTCTCGCGTACGTACGCGACAATCGCTTCGAGGTCTTCATCGGTGAGGCCGGGCACCGGAGGCATGTCGCCGAAGGACCAGTGGTGCGCGCTAACACCATTCTGTGCTGCGAGCACGAATGCGGTGCCGCCGTGGTGGTTCGGTTCATAGACGACCGACAGGTGTGACGGCCCTATGTCGGTTCCTCTGAGATCTGTTCCGTGGCACACAGCGCAACTGGCTTGGTAGACAGGCGCCCCCGCTGCTACAAGATCAGGATCTTGGACGGGGATCCCTGTCCCGGCGTCGGTTTCGGACGAGTTCCCGCCAAACCCGACGACAGCGACTACGAGGACCACGATGAGGGCACCTATACCGATCCAAGCCGCGTTCTTGCGGATCATGATGCAGCCCCGACGAATACGGCGGTGATGGCCACGACCGCAAGGAGTATGCCGCCCTCGAGGCGTACCACCCGCCGCAGCTGGTCAGAGGTACGCTCGTCATCTGGATTGGCCTCGAGCATTGGGATGATCATGAAGTGGTTGTAGGCACCCATCGCCGCTGCTGCTCCGACAGCGAGAAGTTTGAGAATGAGGAGCCGACCCCAGGCGGTGGATATGAGTTCGAGCGGTGTGTCGAGGATGCTCCATGTCAACGCAACACCAGCAACCCCAACAACCGTGAGGGCAACCGCGGCAACCAGCGAGAACCTGATCGCAATAGGTGCAGCGTCGAGAGCAACGCGGCGCCGCCACCGAGTGGTGAGCGTCCGACCCATCAAGAGCACACCACCAAGCCACACGCCTGCGCCCAGAACATGCGCGACATTCGCGAACCGAACGATCGGTGCTGGCGCGGCCGTGACTGTGTGACCGTCAAAGAGATACGACATCGTTACGAGTCCTACTCCGACGAGAGCCGTGACCGAGTGGTGGACATCAAGTCTGTACGTCACCTGCTCCGGAGAACGCACCAATACCGCAGTCGTCGCACCCGAGCCACCTCCACCAGGCCTGATGGTCGTCGGATCTGCCATTGGCGCCGAGGCCACCGACGCCTTGACCGCTGTGCCTTGCACCATCGCCGCACCACCTGCGAGCCGAAACAGGACCGCAATAGCGAAGGCTCCCGACAGCGTCTCTACGAGAGACCCTGGCGACAGTCCTCCCGCAATTGACCCCGCAAGCACCATCGAGGCACCAAGAACCTCAACGAGCGTCCCCACCAGCACCAGCACACCGGATCTGCGGACCCAGTAGCCAGCCTCCTGGACCTCTCTCTTGGTGCCGACGAGTGAAGTCGCTGCGAATGCGAACGCCCCTATGCCGACGAGCGCGCCGAACATCGCTGCCCACCGGCCAATACGACCCAGCCATTCACCAGGAGCAGTGTTCGGCTCGTCGAATACTGGTAGCGGCTCAACGGAAGGTGGGTCCAGTACCTGTGCGGCCGGCGATGCTTCGGTCGAATCGGCCGCAGCGACAGGCACATCTACACGGAACGTCACCGAGCCTGACTTTGGATGCGCATCCCCGGCCTTCATGGTCCAAGCAATCCCGTAGCTACCGTTCTCCAACGGCGACTGCGGTGTCACAACGATTCGATCCACTGCTACCTGATTCACCGCCGCTGCGAGGGGTTCACCAGAGGCATCAACGAGAACGATGCCTTGTCCGGCGGGTTCTGCTTCTGTTGAAAAGACGAGTTCGATGATCTCCGGCACCGCGGTGACCGTTGCCCCGTCCGAAGGGTCACTGGAGGACAGCTCGACGTGGGCAAATGCAGGAGCAGCTGCCATGACGATCAGAAGAAGGCTGAGGACGAGGGTTTGCGCGACGCGCCGTGACATCATGAGCATGGTGCTGGTTCCTACCTACGAATGGATTCTGGTCAGAGCCAGAACAGGACGAGTGTTGCAAGCGAGACGCCGCCAAGCGCAATCGCTGATACGTACATCAGGGTCCGCATCGATGTACGTCGTGATGTGTCAGGGCTATCAAGTGCCTCGAGACGCTCGATAACGTTGCCGGCCGTGAACGCCGCCACGCCTGCTGCGGTCGGCACACCGCTTACGGTGAGGAGGGCCCTTCGTGTGGCGGACCGATCAGTGGTTCGTGAATCGGCAGCGTGCTCGAGAGCAGATCTGAATGCCTCGACCAGGCGCCGCGCTGGAACGAACCACGATGCTGCGGGCTCGATCATGCCGATGAGCGTTAGGTGAAGCCGGTGATGAAGCGAGATGTGGGCAGCTTCGTGCTCAACAACTGACACGAGTTCCGGCACTGAGAGCTGGTCGAGGAGCCCGCCGGTGATCACGATCTGGGGGTGACGCCCGCCAATCGCATATGCCAGGGGCTGATCAAGCCCCAGTACCACAAGATCGTACTCAGCTAGGGCAAGATGCTCGCCAACGTACGGTTCTATCCGCAATCGTGCCTCGACCTTCTGGACTCTTCGGTATCCGACCACCATCGTCACAATCAGTGTGATCGCTGCAGCAGCAGAGAGCCACCCAATGATCGTATCGCCAGGGAAGAAATGCCGATCAAACACCGACCCACCACCTAGGGCGACGACCACCGGGACAGCGCATACGACGAGGGCGACGAGGAGGAGTACGACGCCGCTCGACATCGTCACCGCGTTATACCGGGTGAGCTCAACCGGCCGGAAGGCGTTTCGCACACGCCGGGCCAGCAACGGCATCGCCACGAGGCCGACCGTTGCCACGATCAATGCTTCGGAGAAGATGTCGCTCCTCATTCACCCTCCAAGATGACCTTGAGCTTCTCGCGTTCAGACGCCGACAGCTGCCCGGCGAATTGGGCGAGAGCAACTGATCGGTCGCCAGCGGTTTCGAGGATCTCCTCCATCCGCAGTGCGGCGTGCTCGTTGCGCGTACGCACGGGAAGGTAGGCGTAGGCCCTGCCGCTGCGTTCACGCTCGAGCCGGCCCTTCTTCCACAGCCGAGCCAACACCGTCATGACAGTTGTGTACTCCACCGTTCGCTCCACAGGGAGCCGGGACTGCACGTCACGCGGAGTTAGCCATGTTTCGGAATCCCAGAGAACATCCATCACGGCGTTCTCGAGGAATGGATCTTTCGGCATTGAGCGTGTCCCAGCTTGTAGCGTTCTTCCCTCACCGCCGAGATACTACGACACGTCGTAGGAAACTGACAACATTCTTCACCAGAATCTCCGTCCACCGCGTGACAGGCTGGTATCTCAGTCGATGCTCCAATGTTTCGACCGATCGGACAGCGCCCTCGCCAAAAGGAGACAACGTGCGGTTCATCGCATCAGCACTGGGACTCATGTTGACCATGACTGCATGCTCAACAAGTCCACCAGAGTCCGACTTTCGCACGTTCGGACTCGCGGCCGAGGATGCTGCGCCCGCGCCTGAACTCGATGAAAGTCGCGTAACCGCCGGACAATTCACCTAGATGGAGAACTGTGCGATCTGTCACCAGCCGAACCTCTCCGGAACCGCCAACTGGAAGATCCGAGACAAAGACGGCCGTCTCAAGCCACCACGACTGGACTCGACTGGCCATGCCTGGCACCATTCCGACAGCCTATTGATCGAAGTCGTGACCGATGGCTCGTTCGATGCCGACTCGAACATGAGGGGCTTCGCCAGCCGGCTCTCTGACACCGAGATCGCTGATGTGATCGAGTTCCTCAAGTCAAAATGGGGACCGGAGGAACGAACCTTCCAGTGGTTCGTGACGTGGCAGGAGACACAGCAATAGCCATGCCCCGGCGACGCGCACCGGCGCAGCCTTTACACGAGCTTTACACGATCAGTGGACCTTCCTTGATGCCCGTCCTGTTACCTGCAGGTACAAGAACACATCTATTGAAAGGAGCAACACATGATGTGGGGATACGGAGGCATGGGCATGATCTTCATGGCCCTTTTCTGGTTCGGCGTTATCGCATTGGTCGTCTGGGGCATCAGAAGCACGGGCGATGCACGGGTACGCCAGGACTCATCGAGTCGCGCTATCGAGATTCTCGAACAACGATACGCAAGAGGCGACATCGATACCGACGAGTTACAGCAACGACGCGCCGAGCTCGAGAGGTGATCGGAATGCAAAGAACGCTATTGGGTTTCGGAATCGGGGCCGTCGGCGTTGCCATCTTCGGGCTCGTCGTGCTCGCACTGTTCGGGTTGGACTCTTCGCCGTCGTGGGGGGCATTCCAATTTCCCCACAACTCGGCGACCAGATCGATGGGACCCGGGATGATGGGAGGCCTGTGGACAGACCCTGGTGATGCAGGGCCCATTGAGCCAGCGTTCCCAGACGCATACGAACTCACCGTGGAGATGGACGATTTCACGTTCGCACCATCTGACATCACCGTCCAAGCAGGGCAGGTGAACCTCACACTGGACAATGAGGGAGCCGCCGTGCACGACCTCACGGTGCCGGAGTTAGGCATCAGGATCCTGGTGCCGCAGGGGGAGTCGGTGACGACAGGTCTGGAGTTCGACACGCCCGGTACGTATGACACGTTGTGCTCGGTACCGGGACACGCCTCTCTGGGCATGACCGCTTCGCTCATTGTCCTGCCGCGCACGTGACGCAGCCACATTGCAGGGAGCGAGATTCGATGAAGTGCTGGTGCCCTGGTCCTAGCATCGTGCCATGAGCAACACTCGCATCCTCATCGTCGATGATGAGCCTGAACTCAGGGGCATGCTGCGTAAATACCTGACCAATGACGGGTTCACGGTCGACGACGTCGCAACCGGCTCCGAGGCGACCGCTTACCTCAGAGCATCGGTGCCCGACCTGGTGATCCTCGACGTCGGTCTCCCTGATATCGACGGTTTCGAAGTTCTGCGACACATGCGTGCATCATCTGATGTCCCGGTGATCATGCTGACCGCGCGAACCGATGAAATCGATCGCGTGGTCGGGCTGAGCGTGGGCGCAGACGACTATGTCACGAAACCGTTCAGTCCCAGGGAACTGGTCGCGCGCATCAATGCTGTGCTACGCCGTGGCCGGGTATCCGAACCATCCAACCACGACGTGCTGGCCTTCAGCGGGCTGAGCATCAATTCCCGATCGCGGGAGGTGCTAGCTGGCGGCGAGACAGTCGAGATGAGCGCCCTCGAGTTCAATCTGCTCTCGGCGCTCGCCGAGAGCCCCGACCGAGTCTTCTCGCGCCAACAGCTGCTCGATCGTGTCTGGGGATGGGACCACTTCGGCGTCGATAGGGTCGTTGACGTTCACATCGGCAACATCAGGAAGGCCATTGGCGATGACGCTTCCGCCCCTCGATACATCGCCACCGTTCGAGGTGCAGGCTACAAGTTCATCGGAGAACCAGCATGAGCCGAACCCGCGACAGCCTGCGCACACGACTCATGCTCTCCCATGTACTCGTCGTGTTCGTAGTCGTCATCACTGTCCTGGTCGCCACGGCTGTGCTCGCACCGACGTTCATCGGTGACCACATCGAGTTCATGGAGAGCATTGTCGGACCAGAGCTCGGCGGACAGGCCTCTGCCGATTTCGAATCGGGGATCCTGCAGGGACTCGGTCGAGCGGTATTCGCTGCGGCCGTTGTCAGCACGGTCGCTGCGCTCATTGTCGGGATCGTTGCGTCAAACCGACTCATCCGGCCACTCGATCGGATCGGCGCGGCAACACGGAGACTCGCGAGCGGAGCCTACTCCGAGCGTGTCGAACCACCTCACGAGGCTGAACTTGCCGCGCTCGCAGACGACGTCAACACGCTGGCGGCCGAACTCGAAGAGACAGAGATACGGAGACTCCGCCTGATCGCGGAGGTTGCCCACGAGCTTCGCACCCCGCTCGCGACGATCCATGGCTACATGGAAGGTCTCAATGACGGTGTCTTCGAACCCTCCAGCGACATCTACATGGCAGTCAGCCGAGAGACGTCACGCCTCGAACGGCTCGCAGCCGATCTCGCTGAACTGTCAGCTATCGAGGAAGGGACCTTCCCCATACACCTCGAAACCCACGACCTGTCGCAGGACGTCGAAACCGTGGCGGAACACCTACGCCCCCTGTTCGCAGCGAAAGGTGTCGATCTGGTTGCTGCCGATCTCCCATCGATGCCGGTCCGTGGCGACCGTGACCGCATCAGCCAGATCCTCACCAATGTCATCGGAAACGCGCTTTCGTACACTCCTGAGGGCGGAACCGTCACGGTAGTCGGTTCCGTGGTCGGCGACACCGTCGTGCTTGCCGTTACCGACACCGGCCGGGGACTCACCGAGGAACAGATGAGCGCGGTGTTCGATAGGTTCTACCGGGCCGACCGTTCCGTGCCCGGAGGAGCGGGGATAGGGCTCACGATTGCGCGATCTCTCTCCCGCGCACACCGGGGAGACCTCAAGGTCTCTTCCCAAGGACTCGACCGGGGTGCCACATTCACGCTGACACTGCCACCAGCAGATGACTCACTCCTCTAACCGACGAGACACAGAACCCGCAATCGACCCCACCTACGAAAGAACCCCTGCACGATGCCCCACAACCCCTTGTCGAGACGTACATTCCTGGCTCTCTCTGGATCGAGCCTTGCGGCTCTCGTCGTGACCGCATGCACACCCGGAGGTGGCTTGGTCGATCCCGCCACCACAACTTCACTCATCGCAGGCGCGGCGACTTCCTCGACGGCACCCTCGGGAGGGGCTGTTGATGTGGAGATCGCGTTGCGGGCGCTCCCCGACCGCGTCGAGATCCGACCAGGAACGTTGACCGACGTGTGGCGGTATACCGCTGAGGTTCTCGCGGGGGATCCCGCCACCGTTGAGCCGATCATCGGTTCCTACCTCGGACCGACGTTGCGCTTTCGACGCGGCGAACGCGTCCGCTTGATCTTCGACAACGGAATCCCTGACGAATCGATTGTGCACTGGCATGGCCTCGACGTACCTGAGGACATGGACGGACATCCCCGATTTGCCGTGCCGGAAGGCGGCACGTATGTGTACGAGTTCACCGTCGACAACCGCGCCGGAACCTACTGGTATCATCCGCATCCGCACGGAAGTACAGGACCACAGGTCTATGCAGGGATGGCCGGACTCATCATCATCACCGATGAAGAGGAGGACGCCCTCAGCCTCCCAAGGGGCGAATTCGACATCCCGCTCGTTCTGCAGGACAGAACGTTCAACGGCGACCAACTCTCCTATCTGCCGAATGGGATGATGGATCGGATGCGTGGGTTCCTTGGTGACGAGATCCTCGTCAACGGGCACATCGATGCTGAATTCCCAGTAGCGGCGCGGTCATATCGAATCCGTATTCTCAACGGGTCGAACTCGCGCATCTACAAGCTGGCGTGGGACAACGGATCGTCGCTGACGATCCTCACGACGGATGGCGGGTTGCTCGAATCACCAGTGACCCGGCCGTATGTGACGCTGGGTCCCGCCGAGCGTGTTGACCTCTGGGTGGACTTCACCTCTGACGAGATCGGGGGCACGAGGACTCTCGTCAGCCTCCCGTTCTCCGCCCCGCAGATGGGAGGCATGATGGGCGGAACAACTGGGCTGCCGCTCGGAGCGAGATTCGACGTCGCATCGTTCCCGGTCGATCGAACAGTCGACTCGACAGACCCGCTCCCCGATCGACTCTCTGATCCCGGGTTTGTGGGCGTCGATGGAGCAGTGAACTCTGACGCCCCTCGAGTCGTGACCCTTGCCATGGCTCGGGGCTCATGGACGCTCAACGGGCGAACGTTCCAGATGACGAATGTTGCTGAAGACGAGAACGTGACCCACGGCACCACAGAGATATGGGAGTTCCACAACGCTCGCGGCGGCATGGGCGGCGGTATGGGCGAAGGACTTGCTCATCCGA
>Ga0190293_1000231_pt1 | contig 19753 bp, 7 predicted proteins | sample 48693001_MG_FD_161671 | JGI IMG/M metagenome (GOLD analysis project Ga0190293, IMG submission 161671) | Hydrothermal vent microbial mat bacterial communities from Southern Trench, Guaymas Basin, Mexico - 4869-30-0-1_MG | ecosystem: Environmental > Aquatic > Marine > Hydrothermal vents > Microbial...
CAAAAGAAAGATTATACTCTTTAGATACCCTTCGAGGATTTGACATGTTCTGGATCATTGGAGGAGGCTCTTTATTAGGAGCTCTGGCGAAGGCCACAGAATGGGGCTGGGTAGAAGTTCTTGCCAAACAAATGCACCATGTACCATGGGAAGGGTTTCATTTTGAAGATCTTATCTTCCCATTATTTATGTTTATGTCAGGAGTTGCCATACCCTTTGCTCTGGTCTCCAGATTAGAAAAAGGAATTAAAAAATCCGTTCTTCATAAAAAGATATTTAAAAGAATGGTTTTATTGGTACTCTTCGGACTTATTTATAACGGAGTCTTAAAAAATGGTTTTTCAGACCCTCGCTATCTCAGTGTTTTATCACAAATAGGAATTGGCTATTTCTTTGCCTCTGTCATTGTAATAAACTCATCAACCCTTAAAGCCCGAATATTTTGGCTGATAGGGATCATGGCTGGTATAACCATTTTACAACTTTTTACTCCTGTTCCAGGATTTGGAGCCGGTGTATTAACACCAGAAGGTAGTATCAATGCATGGATGGATCAAAAATTTCTTCCCGGAAGGTTGATATATGGAACCTATGATCCTGAAGGTATATTGTCGATCGTTTCCGCAACAATGATCACTTTATTTGGATCTATTGCCGGATTTATTCTGAGAAACAAAACATATACGCAAAATAAAAAAACTGGTTTACTACTAAGTATTGGAATTCCTCTTGTTTTGATGGCTTTATTATTGTCACCTGTTTATCCGATCATTAAAAATATATGGACAGTTCCATTTAATATGCTAACCTCAGGTATTAGTTTTCTTTTGATGGCTCTGTTCTACTATATCATCGATGTAAGAAAATGGCGAAACTGGACCCTTTTCTTTAGAGTAATCGGACTCAACTCGATTACCATTTATATGGGACATAGAATATTAGATTCCTGGACTACAGCGGAGTTCTTTCTCGGTTTTATAGCAAAACCTATGGGTGATTTTGGTGAAGTAATTATCATACTGGGAAGCATCGCTTTTGAATGGTTCATCTTGTATTATTTGTATAAAAATAAAATATTCTTAAGGGTTTAGTTTTAACTCTTTGAGATCTAATTAAAACAACAAGAAAAATATTGATATGTTTCAAAAAGTAATATCATTTATCATACTTATTCTTCTAATTACAAGTTGCAATCAAGAAGAATCTCAAAAATCCAATGAGAAATCAAGTATAAATTCACTAAAAGAAGTACATGATTTATTTAAGGATCCACCTAATCAATTTCGATCAGCACCTCTTTGGGTTTGGAATGATCTTATAACAAAAGATCAAATAGATCAACAACTTAACGATTTCAAAACCGCGGGTATTGGTGGTGTTTTTATTCATCCAAGACCGGGACTGATCACAGAATATTTATCAGATGAATGGTTTTCTCTTTGTAATTACACAGTACAAAAAGGAATAGAAATTGGATTGGATGTATGGCTTTACGATGAAAATTCATATCCAAGTGGATTTGCAGGTGGTCATGTTCCTGCAGAAATGCCAGAATCTTACAATAAAGGTGGAGGGTTAAAACTGGAAATATTTAAAAAACTACCGGAGAATGCAGACTCCTTTTTTCTCATATTAAAAAAACAAGGACAAAATTTCATAGATATCACAGATAAACTGGATGAAGAAAAAAATAAAGAAGGTGACTATTATCTCTACACAAAAAAGTATTATGAAAAATTAGGGTGGCATGGTGGCTTTTCATATGTTGATTTATTGCATGAAGGTGTAACTGAAAAATTTATAGAATTAACCATGACCGGTTATAAAAATGCTTTTGGAAAAGAATTTGGAAAAACCGTTCCCGGAATTTTTACAGATGAGCCTAATATAGTTTCTCCTGGAGGGCTTAGGTGGACACCTTTATTATTTAAAGAATTTGAAAAACGTTGGGGCTATGATCTCAAGGTCAATCTTCCTTCTTTGGATCATGAAATTGGTGATTGGAAAAAAATAAGACATAATTATTATGACACACTTTTGGAATTATTTATTGAGAGATGGAGTAAACCCTGGAATGCATATACTGAAGAGAATGATTTGAAATGGACCGGGCATTACTGGGAACATGGCTGGCCAAATCCTTCACATGGTGCAGATAATATGGCAATGTATGCCTGGCACCAAATGCCGGCAATTGATATATTAATGAATGAATATAGTGAATATGTAAATGCGCAATTTGGCAATGTACGGTCGGTAAAAGAATTGAGTAGCGTTGCAAACCAGATGGGCAAAACCCGAACCTTGAGCGAAACTTATGGAGCAGCTGGCTGGGACTTACGATTTGAGGATATGAAAAGAATTGGCGATTGGGAATATGTGCTTGGTGTAAATTTTCTCAACCAACATTTATCATTTGTGACCATTGAAGGAGCCCGAAAAAGAGATCATCCACAATCATTTTCTTATCATGAACCTTGGTGGAAAAATTACAAGGTTCAAATAGATTATTTTGCCCGATTGACATTGGCACTATCTTCCGGAAAGCAAATAAATAATATACTCATCATTGAACCAACCACAACCGCATGGATGTATTTCTCTGACAATGTATCTAACAATAAGTTTGCTTCGATAGGTCCTGATTTTCAAAAATTTGTACTAACTCTCGAAAAATACCAAATTGAATATGATCTGGCATCTGAAAATATAATGAAGGATATTGCTAAGGTCAAGAATGAAAAATTTGTAGTTGGTGAAAGATCTTATGATATTATTGTCATTCCTCCAACATTAGAAAATTTAGATAAAGCTACTTTTGAACTTGTTAAAACTTATCTAAAAAATGGAGGAAAAGTTGTTTCCTTTAATGGGATACCTGACCATGTAGATGGAAAAACTAACAATGAATTAAAATCAATTGTCGAAAAAAATCCAAAACAATGGATAGAAACCAATGCCATTTCTGATCTGCAGAGCTATAATTTGAAAGCTTCCAAAAGTATTCGGTTTCAACAACCGGAAATGATCAGTGGCAAACTATTTCATCATCGACGTGAATTTGAAGATGGGCAATTGTTATTTCTGGTAAATACCAGCCTGGAAAAATGGTCCAAAGGAACCTTCTCAATAAAAGGGAAATCTGTAAAAGAATTTGATCTGTCCAATGGAGATGTAAATCCATATCCAAATAAAACAAATGGAAATTCAATGGAAATAGAATTTGATTTGCCTCCGGCCGGAAGTTTATTGCTAACCATCAGTGATTCTCCTGCAAAAGAAATCCCTGTTCAGATTACCGGAAAAGCCAGATTGATCAATTCATTTGATAAGTTGCGTATTGAAAAGAAAGAACCAAATGTGCTAACACTTGATTATTGTGATTTAACTCTGGATGGTAAGATTGATAAGGATATCTATTTTTTTAATGCTGCTGATAAAGTATTTAAGCACTATGGATTTGATGGAGATCCCTGGAATTCTGCTGTACAGTATAAAACATCTATTATTGATAAAAACAATTTTTCAAACAGATCCGGTTTTGAGGTTAGTTATCCTTTTATGGTTGATGAAAGTGTAGATGTTACTTCTATGCAGGTTGTAGTTGAACAACCTAATCTTTGGCAGGTATTGATCAATGGTAAAAAAGTTACTGCCCTGCCTTCAATATATTGGCTTGATCGAAAGTTTACGGTATATAATATTGGTAAATATGTTGTGAAAGGTGAAAATAAAATTACTTTAAATGTTTCTAAAATGACCGTTTTCACCGAAATAGAATCCGTATATATTTTAGGTGATTTTAGTTTAAAACCACAAAAGAAAGGTTGGAAACTTGTTCCTTCCAAACTACTTGACTTGGGAAGTTGGAAAGATCAGGGATTTCCATTCTATTCCAATAATGTTTCTTACACCAGGACTTATTCAATCAAGAATAAAGTGAAAGATAAAAGATATATCATAAAGTTGATTGACTGGAATGGTAGTGTTGCTGAGATATTGATAAATAATAAACCATCCGGTATAATTTTCTCTTCACCTTATGAATTAGATATTACAGATAAGGTCACAGAAGGCGAAAATGAAATTTCTGTTGTAGTTTCCGGTACGTTGAAGAATTTATTAGGTCCACACCATTTTGGAAATGATCGGGGTTCTGTGCGCCCGGCATCTTTTGCAAATGCAAGCGCACATATACCATCCGGAAATCAATATGATTTTATTGATTATGGATTATTTCAGGATTTTTTATTCATTGAGTCAGAAGGTTCACCTAAAAAAGTTTATTGGAAAACAGAACATGTTTCAAAACCTGTTTTTAAAACAAAAGATTCTATCAGTGTTGAAAAACCTATTTTGGTTTCAATTACTAATCAAACTGATGGTGCAGAAATGCGATATACATTGGATGGAAGTGATCCTAACAGATCATCTAAACTTTATGTTAAACCAATTACATTGAAAAAAAGTGTAATTGTTAAAGTAAGAGCATTTAAAAACAGATTTATTTCGAGTCCAATCGTTCAACATAAATATTTTGTTATCAAGAAAAAGCAAAAGGTTTCAAAAGATCATAAATACCAAAATGGGCTGGAATATTCCTATTATGAAGGAATCTGGAGTAAAATACCGGAATTTGAATTATTAACAGCTATCAGAAAAGATAAAATAGATGATTTTAATCTGGATAATCTGGAGAGGAGATTTGCCAATTTTGCCATGGAATTTACGGGTTACATAAAGATTGATCAAAGTGGCATATATGATTTCTATGTAAATTCAAATGATGGAAGCATACTTTACATTGATGATATATTGATAGTTAATAATGACGGAGTTCATGGTAGCACAGAAAGAAAGGGTAAATTAAAACTGGACGCCGGTTTACATTCAATTAAATTACATTATTTTGATGGTGGAGGTAGTCAGACTCTGGAAATCAATTATAAAGGCCCCGGAATATCAAGACAAAAAATTCCGATTGAAAAGCTATTTTATTAGGTGTAAATAATTATTGATGTGAATCATGGGTTGAATTATTTCTTTTAAAATAACATATTTTTTCCTTTTTTACCTCAATCCTAAAGGATGAAAGGCGAAAAATACTTGATCATCCTTTAGGAACGAGGTCAAATCAAGTATTTTTCAAGGTTTTCATTTCTATCCTTGGTTCACATTATTGCTAAATAGGGTCAAATGTGAACCATGGGTTGTAAACCACAAGCCTGACGTTTGTGACAATATACCTTTAGTAATTAAGATTATTTAACAAGGAATTTTGGAATAATCATAATATTTTTACGAATTATGGTAGCAAAACTAAATCCGGCTCTTCTTTCAAACACGAGAAAGAATAAATTTAAGATCGAAAGATATTTAATAATACTGATTTTCATTATTTCAATTATAAGTTGTGGTAATGAAAAGGGAGGTACAAAAAATGAGAAATTAATTTCCTATGTGGACCCCATGATTGGTACAGGTGGTCATGGTCATACTTTTCCGGGTGCTATGGTTCCGTTTGGAATGGTACAATTAAGTCCGGATACACGTATGGAAAACTGGGATGGTTCTTCCGGCTACCATTATTCAGACAAAACCATCATGGGCTTTAGTCATACCCATTTAAGTGGTACAGGAGCACCTGAATTTTGTGATATCCTCTTCATGCCCACCACAGGAACAGTAAATGTTTTGGTAGGCGATGAAGATAATTCTGAAACAGGTTATCGTTCAAAATTCAGCCATAAAAATGAATCCGCTTCAGCGGGATATTATAAAGTTTTATTGGATGACTATAAGGTTACAGCAGAATTAACCGCAACAAATCGCACAGGGTTTCACCGATATACTTTTCCAAAATCAGACAAATCAAATATTATCATAGATCTACTGAATCGAGATAGAGTGATTGATGCTGAAATGAATATCATTAGCGACACAGAGATTTCTGGCTATAGAAGATCTATCCGTTGGGCAAAAGATCAGCATGTATATTTTTATGCAAAATTTTCAAAACCCTTCAAGAGTGCTGGTATTGCTATTGACGATAAATTTGTTGAAAATATAAAAACAGCCAAAGGAAAAAATATAAAAGGCGTTGTTAATTATACTACTAAAGAAGGTGAATCTATTTTGGTAAAAGTAGGTATTTCATCTGTAAGTATTGAAGGCGCAAAGAAAAATTTAGAAGCAGAAAATTCAGCTTGGAATTTTGATGAAATCAAAAATGAGGCTAAACAACTTTGGGAAAATCATCTTTCAAAAATTGAAGTAGAAGGGGGAACAGAAAAACAACGTCGTATTTTTTATACGAGTTTATATCATACTGCAATGGCACCTGTAACTTTAAATGATGTTGATGGAAAATATCGTGGAGGAGATTGGAAAATACATGAGGCTAAGGGATTTACAAGATATACGGTATGGTCTCTATGGGATGTTTTTCGTACACAAATGCCATTATATACTATTTTAGAGCCTTCCAGAATGAATGATTATATGAAAACCTTCTTGGGAATATATAAAATTACAGGGAGGCTTCCTCATTGGGAAATATGGGGAGAGCATTCTGGCTCTATGATTGGACATCATTCTTTACCTGTTATTTTAGATGCATACAACAAAGGAATTCGAGATTTTGATGTTGATTTGGCTTTCAAAGCAATGAAAAATCAAGTAGATCAAAACGGAGCTTATTCAAATAGAGGTTATCAACCTGGTGGTTCGGTTTCCGAAGTGATGGAATATTCGTATAACGATTGGTGTATTGCTGAAATGGCAAAACAGTTAGGTAAAGAAAAAGATTATTTACATTATCAAAAAAGAGCTCAATTTTATAAGAATTTATTTGATAAATCTACTGGATTTATGAGACCCAGAAACACAGATGGTAGCTGGCTCATCCCCTTTGATCCTACAGAAGGTACACATCATTTTGTAGAAGGAAACTCGTATCAGTATAGTTTATTTGCACCACATGATATCAGCAGTTTAATTGATTCCATCGGTGGAGATAAAAAATTTGATACATGGCTGGATAACCTTTTTACCATCCAATCAAAACACGACAATGTTATTGTCGATGCAACCGGACTTATTGGGCAATATGCACATGGCAATGAGCCTAGCCATCATATGGCTTATTTATATAATTATATTGGAAAACCCTGGAAAACTCAAGCCATGATAAGTCAAATTTCAGAGACGCTATATGACGATCAACCTGATGGAATTAGCGGCAACGAAGATTGCGGACAAGTGTCAGCCTGGTACATTATGAGTGCCATAGGGATCTATCCCGTTTGCCCTGGAGATCCAACCTACGCTTTTGGAAGTCCGATTTTTGATAAAGTTACTATCAACCTTGAAAACGGTAAGAAATTTACTGTAATCGCTAAAAATGTTTCAAAAGAAAATAAGTATATCCAATCCGTTACTTTAAACGGAAAGGAGTATATAAAATCCTGGTTTACACATAAAGACATTGTAAACGGAAGTACTTTGGTTTTTAAAATGGGATCTGCTCCGAATAAAGCATGGGGTTCCGCAAAAGAATCCAGACCTTTTACGAAACCATTACAACCCTATGTTGAGTTGCCTTATGCCATCACTTCGGATAAAAGTTTCTTACATACAGGAAAAGTTACCTTAAAATGTGATGATAAAGAAGCTCAAATACATTTCACAACGGATGGAATTGAACCAACTGAAAGTTCTACACTTTACAAAAAACCAATTATAGTAAACAAGACAACTCAAATCCGATTTACAGCCTTTAAAAAAGGAATATTATCGAGTACTCCTGTATCTGTTCAGCTAAATAAATTGAAATTTGAGAAGTATACTAATTATGCTAATAAACTAAAATTTTCACCTGGTCTGAATTATAAATATTACCATGCTCATGTAATAAATCCCTATGAACTAGATGAACAAGAGCCAATTGAAACAGGTGTCATTTCAAGAATTACTGCTGATGAACGCAAGCGTGAAGATTATTTTGGTTATGATTTTGAAGGCTATTTAAAAATTCCAAAAGATGGAATTTATACAATTTCTATTTCATCGAACGATGGGAATGTCTTTTTCTTAGATGGTAAAAAATTTGGTGGAGGATCTATCGCTATCCGTAAAGGAATGTACAAAATTTCACAAAAATATTTTCAATTGGGGAATAAAAAATGGGATATTGTAACATGGGAAGGTCCGGGAATTAAAAGACAGGAAATTCCAGCAGACTTTTATTTCCATCAAAAGAATTAAAAAATAATTCTCAAATACATAAACATTTAATATAAAGAAAAGATGAAAAAATATTTTAGCATGATCGTTCCATTATTTTTTGCATTGAATATCCATGCACAAAATAATATAACACTAAAATTTAATAAGAAAGGTGAATTCAAGATCATTCAATTCACCGATACACATGTCAATTTAGAAAAGAACTCAAATTTAAGTGTTTACGAAACAATTAAAAAAATAATTAAAATTGAAAAACCTGATTTTGTAATACTTACCGGTGATAATGTAACCCAAAGTAATCCTCAGGAAGGATATAGAAGGTTTGCCGAAATCTTTAAAACAGCTAAAATTCCATGGGTAGCGGTTTTTGGAAATCATGATTCACAAAATAATTTTTCAAGAGAAGATCTCGCAAAATTACTCCATGATCTGCCACTTTGTATGAATAATGATCTGGGGGAAACGGATGGAAACTCAAATTTTGTATTGCCTGTTTATGGCAAAAATAAAAAAGTGGAAGCATTACTTTATTGTATGGATTCAAATGTTAACAGCACGCTTAGCCCTGTTGTGGAAGGCTATGGCTGGTTTAGTTTTTCTCAAATAGACTGGTATCTTAAAAAAAGTACGCAATTCACACAGGCAAATGGGGGAAGTCCTCTTCCTGCACTGGCATTCTTCCATATTCCTTTACCTGAATATACTCAAGCCTGGAATAATAAAGAATTTCCTCCTATCGGAGTTAAGAACGAAGATGAATGCAGTCCGGATATCAACACAGGGATGTTCTCAGCCATGCTTGAAAGCGGTGATGTGATGGGAACTTTTGTTGGTCACGATCATATCAACGATTATATTGGAGTATATTATAACATTGCTCTGGCATATGGAAGAGTTACCAAGATCATGAAAAACCCAGATGAAGATCCTTTGGCGGGTGGAAGAGTAATTGTTTTAAAAGAAGGACAACGACAATTCGATACCTGGATACGTGATATGAATGGTAAACGTGAATTATTTTGTAACTGGCCTGATTCATTTAGATCTCAAAATGAAGGTCAATAATCAATTAGAAATATAATTATTCTTTTCCATGAAAAAATATAACCTTCTTTATTTATTGATCATCATCCCTTTATTTATACAATCACAATCAACTGAAAAACCAGCGTCATATGATATTTCTAAGGACAGGGTTTTATACACAGTTGGTTATAGTCATTTAGATTCTCAATACGAATGGGATTACAAAACAACCGTAAGTGAGTATTTGAAGAATACTATGGAAGAGAATTACAGGTTATTTGAAAAGTATCCTCATTATGTTTTTAATTTTACAGGTTCCCGAAGGTATAAACTGATGAACGAGTATCACCCGGAACTCTTTAAAAAATTATATAAATATATCGATCAGGAAAGGTGGTTCGTTGCTGGCTCTAATGTGGATGAGGGAGAAGTAAATGTTTCTTCGTCTGAATCTATTATCAGGCAGGTTCTTTACAGTAATAATTATTTCCGGGCAGAATTTGGCAAAGAAAGTGTTGATTATATGTTACCCGATTGTTTTGGATTTGTGGCTAGTCTGCCATCGGTATTGCATCATGCCGGACTCAAAGGATTTTCTACACAAAAATTAACCATTCCAAATCTGGATACTGCAATTCCTCTACCTTTTAATATTGGTGTATGGAATGGGCCTGATGGAAAAGGCCTGGTATCTGTTTTGGATGCTACCGATTATGATGGCGATATTTTACCTAGACTGGATATAGACCCTTACTGGGTGGATAGATTAAATAAAGATCGTGATAAATACAGCATTTTATTTGGATACAGATATTACGGTGCAGGTGATATGGGAGGTGGAATTCGCGAAAGAGATCTGGTCAATGCTGAAAATAGTTTAAATAATCCTGATAGCAAACTTAAGGTTGAGTTGACTTCGTCCGATCAAATATTTAAGGATATAACACCTACTATTGAAAAGAAATTACCTGTTTATTCAGGGGATCTTTTCTTAGTTGAACACAGTGCAGGTTCCCAGTCTTCTCAATCTTATATGAAGAGGTTAAATCGTAAAAATGAGGTGCTTGCACAGACTGCAGAACAAATGGCATCTATGGCAGGTTATTTAATGAATGCTGTATATCCGCTCGAGAAGTTAAATAATTCCTGGGAGCTGGTATTGGGTAGTCAGATGCATGATATTCTACCGGGTACTGCTATTCCAAGTGCCTATAATTTATCCTGGAATGATGAATTTATTGCACAAAATGGATTTGCTGAAGTATTGAAAAATTCTATGGGTCAGGTTTCATCTCAACTCAATACTAACACAAAAGGAAGAGCTGTGACAATTTATAACCCTGTTGCCAGAGATCGTGAAGATATTTGTACAGCTGAACTGGAATACAATAAGATGCCTGTTTATGTAAAAGTTTATAACACTAAGGGAAAAGAAGTTCCATCGCAGGTAATTTCCAGAAAAGGAAATAAATTAAAGGTAATATTTATTGCTCAGATAAAGTCTTTAGGGCTTGCAGTTTATGATGTGCGAAATTCTTCTACTCCTTCTAATCTGAAAACAAAATCACTTGCTGTTCAATCCAATGCATTGGAAAATGAATATTATAAAATAACCCTCAATGAAAAGGGGGATATCGCAAGTATTTTCGATAAAAAAATAAATAGGGAAATCATGTCAAAACCAGCTCGTTTAGAATTTTTGCATGAAAAACCCAAAAAAGAACCCTCATGGAATATGTTCTGGTATGACAGAAAGAATCCTGCATTTGCTTTTATGGATGAAGATATATCCCTTAAAATAGTTGAATCCGGACCGGTACGAATTGCTTTGAAGATTTCTCGAAAAGGACAAAACTCGGGTATTGATCAAATAATTAGTCTTTCTGCTGGTAAAGCAGGTAAAAGAGTTGAGGTTGCCAATAAGATTGACTGGCAATCAACAGGGGTAAGTTTAAAAGCCTCTTTCCCTTTTACTGCTACTAATGAAAATGCTACTTACAATTTGGGTGTGGGAACTGTTGAAAGAAATACAAATCATGAAAAGAAGTTTGAGGTGCCTTCAAAAATGTGGCTTGACCTAACTGACAGATCAGGAGCATATGGAGTTTCAATTTTAGAAGATTGTAAATATGGTTCGGATAAACCAGATAACAATACTTTACGTTTGACCTTACAATATACACCATCCGCAGAAAAATGCCCTACATGGCTCTATCAAGCATCGCAAGACTGGGGCATACAAGATGTTAAGTACGGTTTGTACAGTCATTCCGGAGATTGGTCAACAAGTGAAACACAATGGCAGGCTCAGTTTTTAAACAACCCTTTACTGGCATTTGAATCGCCAAAACATTCAGGAAAGTTAGGGAAGGAATTTTCTTTTTTGAGTATCAGTTCTCCAAAAATTGGATTGATGGCCTTGAAAAAAGCCGAAAAAGGAGACTATATCATTGTTCGGGTAAATGAACTTGCAGGAAAGGATCAAAGATCAGTAAAAATTAAATTTCCCGGTAATATTCTCGATGCTTATGAAGTGAACGGTCAGGAGCAAAAAAAAGGAAGTCTAAAATTTTCAGGTAATAGTCTTCAATTTGATTTAACACATCATTCTCTAAAAAGCTTTGCCGTAAAACTGGTTCCAAAAAAACAGGTGCCTTTTAACCAAACAGAAGTTATATTACCTTATGATGAAGATGTGATGAGCTTCGATACCTACCGAATGGATGGAGATTTCACCAGCCGACGAGTGGATCCTATTTACCATTGGAATGTAGAGACCTACCCTGCTGAGATGATACCCAAAGAATTGATCAGTGAAGGTGTGAAATTTAAATTAGGTACAACTAAGGATCTAAAAAATAATGTGGTTAATTGTAAAGGGCAGGATCTAAAATTACCTTCAGGTGATTATAATAAAGTCTATATTTTAGCTGCCGCAACAGAAGATACTTCAGGTGATTTTTTGATACACGGGAAAGCCAATAATATAAGAATTGCAAAATGGAATGGCTTTATTGGTCAGCATTATGACAGACAATTTTTATTGGATGGATCTACGGTTTATGATGTCAAAGCTCCATTTTTAAAGTATGATAATATTGCATGGTTTGCTTCTCATTATCACTTTGGCTATCCAACAGCAAATGTTCCATATGTGTATTCTTATATTTTTAAGTATGAAATTGATCTTGAGGATAAAGCAGATAAAATAACCTTACCGGATAATTCCAAGATCAAAATATTTGCCATAACAGTTGCTAAAAACATGGGTGATAAAATACAATTATTACAACCTTTATCAGATGATTTTTCAGAAAATAAACCTTTTCAATTAAGAAATAAAACTGATTAGGGATAGACCTAATAAAACAACAATGAGAAACAATAAATATTTACTTTATAGCACCATAGTAGCTGCCCTGGGAGGTTTGCTTTTTGGGTTTGATACTGCAGTTATTTCCGGAACAACCGGGTGGCTGGAAAAGACATTCCAATTATCATCTTTTTGGCTAGGATTTACGGTTGCAAGTGCTTTGATTGGAACTATCGTTGGAGCAATCAGTATAGGAAAACCAGCTGACAAATACGGAAGAAAAAATGTGTTATTCATTATTGCACTTTTATATCTCATCTCTGCCCTAGGAAGTGCTTTTTCTTGGGATTGGTATTCTTTTCTATTCTTTAGATTTATTGGCGGAATTGCAGTAGGAGCAGCTTCGGTTGTATCTCCTTTGTATATTGCAGAGATCTCACCAGCAAAATATCGTGGTCGGTTGGTTGCTGTTACACAATTCAACATCGTCCTTGGTATGCTTTTAGCATTTTTTTCAAACTATATAATTACTGAATTAAATTTAGGAGATATAGAATGGCGATGGATGTTTGGAGTAGAAACCATTCCGGCAGCATTATTTTTTATTTTATTATTTAGAAATCCTAACAGTCCAAGGTGGTTGATTGCAAAAGACCGACTGGAAGAGGCAAAACTTGTTTTAGAGAAATTTGGAACAGATAATGGCAGTGTGGAAGAAGAGGTCAAAGAGATTCAAGCTTCTTTAGTATCAGAACTTAATCGTCCGGATGAACCATTACTTAGTAAAAAATATATAAAACCAATCATGTTGGCTGTGGCAATTGCCATGTTCAATCAATTATCAGGAGTAAATGCAATTTGGTATTACGCTCCGCATATTTTTAAAATGGCCGGAGCAGGATCTGAATCTGCTATGCTGCAAACTGTTTTATTGGGAGGAATTAATATCTTACTTACTATTTTAGCCATGACAGTAATTGATAAATATGGTCGTAAAAAATTAATGCTCATAGGTTCTGTTGGCTATTTGATAAGTCTTAGCTTAGTAGCATGGGCATTTTACACTTATGGAACCGATTTTACTGATACTGGAAGTACCATTGTATTAGCTGGTCTTCTATTATTTATTGCCTCTCATGCATTTGGTCAGGGAGCGGTGATCTGGGTATTTTTAAGTGAAATATTCCCAAATAAAGTAAGAGCCAAAGGTCAGGCACTAGGAACTTTTACCCATTGGTTTATGGCTGCAGTCATCTCCTGGACATTTCCAATGATAGCCGAAATATCGGGTGGTCATACTTTTGCATTTTATGCAATTTGTATGGTTGGTCAGCTTCTTTGGGTAATCTATATAATGCCGGAAACCAAGGGTGTTTCTTTAGAACAAATACAAAAAAAATTAGGAATTAAATAAATTCAATTATGAAAATTATCATTCAAATATTTGCTTTGCTCTTATTTACCACTTCGTGCACAAAGGAGCCTATATATTTAAAGATCACCAATTTAAAACTGGAGTCAAAAAAAATACCTTTAGGGATTGATCTTAATAGCCCCAGGTTTAGCTGGAATATGGTATCAGAACAAAGAGATGTTCATCAAAAAGCTTATCAGATAATAGTAACAACATCCGATAAATTTGATGATGATGCATCAATTGTTTGGGATAGCAAAAAAGTTTCTTCTGATAGTTCCATCCAGATCTATTATGAAGGAAAAACACTTGTAAGCAATAAAAAATATTACTGGAAAGTAAATGTCTGGGATCAGAATGGAGGTATGCATACAAGTTCACCAACATTTTGGACAACCGGATTGTTCCAAGAATCAGACTGGAAGGCAAAATGGGTTGGTCTGGACAAAGCTGTTGGTAATGATGCCCCCAATGCGGACAAAAGGGTACTTTCTGCAAGGAGATTGCGAAAAGAGTTTGAAGTTGCAAAGAAAATAAAATCAGCTACAGCTTTTATATCTGGTTTGGGTTTATTTGAATTATACCTTAATGGTAACAAAATTGGCTTGCAGGTACTTGCACCAGCCTTGAGCGAATACAACAAAACAAGTTTTTATATGACTTTTGATGTTACAAAAAACCTACAATCGGGGAAAAATGCAATAGGCGTTATATTAGGCAATGGAAGGTTTTTTGCACCAAGGAACAGTATCCCCACTAAAACACGTACTTATGATTTTCCAAAAGTTACTTGCCAGTTAGAAATTGAGTTTGAGGATGGAAGTAAAGAAACAATTATTACAGATGAATCTTGGAAACTGACTGCAAATGGGCCTATCCGCAAAAATAACGAGTACGATGGCGAATATTATGATGCTCGTATGGAATTGCCCGGCTGGGATAAACCCAATTATGATGCTTCAAATTGGATAAATGCTGAATTGGTTGAGAAACCAGGTGAAAATCTTGTTTCTCAGCCCAATGAACCAATTAAAATAATGGAAGAGTTGAAGCCTATATCCGTTAAGGAATTAAAACCAGGTATGTTTATTTTTGATATGGGTCAAAATATGGTTGGCTGGGTAGAATTGTTCGTAAAAGGAAACAAAGGCAACAAAGTACAAATGCGTTTTGCCGAAACCCTAAATGATGATGGAAGTATTTTCCTTGAAAATATCCGAAGTGCAGAAGTTACGGACACATATATCCTTAAAGGAAATGGACAGGAAAAATGGGAGCCTCGTTTTACCTATCATGGTTTCCGTTTTGTGGAACTTACCGGATATCCGGGTAAACCGGATTTATCTTCGATAAAAGGGAAGGTTGTGTATGATGCGGTTGAAACAATAGGCTCCTTTACTTGTTCTAATCCACTGATTAACAGCGTTTATAAAAATGCTTATTGGGGTATTCGCGGTAATTATCGTAGCATACCTACCGATTGTCCACAGCGAGATGAAAGGCATGGTTGGCTTGGTGACCGCTCAGCTGAATGCACGGGCGAGAGCTATTTGTTCAACATTTCAAATTTATACAGTAAATGGATGGGCGACGTGAGGGACTCACAACGTGAAGATGGTAGTATTTCAGATGTGGCACCTTCGTATTGGCCTTTGTATAGCGACAATACTACCTGGCCAGGTACTTATTTGTTTGCTTCAGATATGTTGTATGTTCAATATGGCGATTTAAAAACAATCAAAACGCATTATCCGTATATGCAAAAATGGATTACGCATATGGAGCAATATATAACCGATGGAATTATGCCAAAAGACACCTATGGTGACTGGTGTGTACCGCCTGAGGATTTAAATTTGATACATACTATTGACCCGTTGCGCACTACAAGCTCTGCGGTTATTGGTACGGCCTATTTCTATACTGAATTAAAATTGATGGCGAAATTTGCCAAACTGCTTGGTAAAGAGCAGGATGCTGTTGAATATCTTAAAAAAGCAGAGGTAATGAAAATTGCGTTTAACGATAATTTTTTGGATAAGGCTAATGTACAGTACAGTAATAACTCACACACTACAAATATTCTGGCTTTAGCTTTTGGTCTTGTTCCCGATGAATATAAAAAAGGTATTGAGGATAAATTATTGCAAAAAATACTTGGCGAAAGTAATAGTCATGTAGGTAATGGCATTGTTGGCGGCCAATGGCTAATGCGTACCCTCACAAGTGCCGGATATGCTGATGTAGCATATACCTTAGCTGCGCAAAACACTTATCCAAGTTGGGGCTATATGGTTGAACAAGGCGCGACCACAATTTGGGAGCTTTGGAACGGTGACCGAGGAGACCCCGGTATGAACTCGGGTAACCACGTAATGCTCTTGGGCGATTTAATCATATGGTTCTACGAAAACTTGGCGGGTATTAAAGCCGACCCCGAAATACCGGCATTTAAGCATATAATCATGAAACCTTATGTGTTGGGCGATTTGACTTATGTTACTGCATCTTATAAATCAGTTTATGGTAAGATAAAAAGCGCATGGAAGCTGACTGATGATAAATTTATATGGGATGTTACGATTCCAGCAAATACTACAGCTACTATTTATGTACCAACTTTAAATAAAAAGGATGTTATGGAAGGTAAAGGTTTAGCTTCAGATACCAAAGGGGTTAAATTTATCAAATGGGAAGCTGACCGGGCGGTCTTTGAAATTGAATCTGGTACTTATTCTTTTGTCTCGGATGGGGTAAAGAAAAACAAAACCAAAGACTATACGGCTACACCATACATAACACCGCATGATACTGTTCTCGTGCATGGTAATAAAATAAAGGTCGAGATAAATTGTAGGGACAAAGATGCTGTAATTCACTATACCCTTGATGGTACAAAGCCTAATGAATCTTCAGCTGTTTATACGCAGCCTATTGAGTTGACTAAAAGTACTAATATAAAGGCACAGGCTTATAGGAACGGTTACGAGCCCAGTATGCCTGCAATGGCAATTTATGATTTTATCGATAAAGGGAAAAATGGAATTTTGTGGACACTTTATAAGGGTCAGTATAGCTTTATGCCTGATATTTCTAGCTTGAAACCGTCTGGCAAAGGCAGTGCTTTTCAGTTTGGTTTGGATGATGTTACATCGCCAAAGCATAATTTTATCATACGTTTTGAATCTTTTATTAAAATAGACGAAGCTGGTGATTATAAGTTTTATACATCGTCAAACGATGGAAGTAAATTATATATTGACGGTAAACAAATTGTTGATAATGATGGATTACATGGCCCCGTTCAGCAAAGCGGTAAAGTAAAATTAGATACCGGAATGCACAAGATAAGGGTTGATTACTTTCAGGCCGGTGGCAGCAAAGTGCTGGCGGTGTTTTATAGTTCTAACAAAATAGAATATAGGCCTATTCCCGGCTCTGTTTTGTTTAAGAATAATTAAAAATTACCCCAAAAGGGTAAAAACTGATAATTCTATATGAATATTTTAAAAAACGCAGAAAATTAATACCCGTCAGACCGCTTCGAGCGGTCTGACGGATACGTTGAGCAAATAAAAATATCGTTTATCACATTTAAAATTGTATTGATTTATTGAAAATCCAAGCTTTGCGACTTTATGGCTTTGGAGAAACAGAAAACAAATAGTGTAACCTAAAAACAAACACATGAAAAACATGAAACCTATTATGCAAGAATTATTTCTTGCCCTTTTATTCTTCACATTACTTTCTGCTTGTAAACAAGCTGAACCGGCAAAAAATATCACATTAACTCCACTGTTTACCAATAATATGGTGCTTCAACAAAAGCAGGATATTGTAATTTGGGGAACTGCCGAAGCTGGTGGTGAAGTCCTTGTTTCCTTAAACAGGCAACAAGCAAAAGCAATGGTTATGGATAACGGTTTATGGAATGTGAAGCTAAAACCTATTGTTGCAGGTGGTCCGTATGAGTTAACAATCAGTGGTGAAGATACCATCAGAATAAGTAATGTAATGGTTGGTGAAGTATGGATTTGTTCCGGTCAGTCAAATATGGAAATGGCTGTTGAAGCAGAATGGGGAAAAATAGATAACTCTAAAGAGGAAGTTGCAAATGCCAACTACCCAAATATTAGGTTGTTTATGGTTGATAAAGCGATGGCCAATACTCCCCAGGATAACTTTACAAGTAGTGGTTGGAAAGAATGTTCACCAAAAACTATTTCTGAGTTTTCAGCAGTTGCCTATTTATTTGGGCGGAAGTTGCACAAGGATTTAAATGTTCCAATTGGGTTAATAGAAACGGCTTGGGGAGGTACAGTCGTTGAAGCATGGACAAATGCCAATTCTCTAAAAAATATTAATGAATTTGTTGATGAAATTGATGATTTAAAGTTAAATCAGCAGGAAAGGATAGAGAAAGAAATAACTTATAATAATCCACAAAAAGCATGGATAGGTGAAGTTAATGAAAAACTTAGTGATGCCGGAATTTTTGCTCATGGATACAATAAATATGGATATAATAGTGAAAACTGGAAAACATTGGAAGTACCTAAAACCTGGGAAGATCAGGATATTAAGTTTGATGGGGTGATGTGGGTAAAAAAAGATATCACTATTCCAGAAGAGTGGAAAGGAAAAGACTTAACCCTTAATTTAGGACCAATTAACGATTTTGATATTACATGGTTTAATGGTGAACTCGTTGGAAGTAAACCTGGCGTCGGAATGTTTAGGACTTATAACATCCCAAAAGAGCTCTTGAAAGATGGTAAAAATGAAATAACTGTTTTAATTCTTGACATTGGGAATAATGGTGGAATATATGGTGAACCCGAAAATATAACAATTGGTTATTCTGAAGTAAAACCTATTTCATTAGTAGGTAAGTGGAAATATAAAATGGAAAATTTCGATCCATCAATATTATCACATCCACCTAATTGGCCTGGTGTTTCGCAACAAAATAGACCTACAGTATTGTACAATGGAATGATTAAACCACTATTGCCGTATGGAATTCGTGGTGCTATATGGTATCAAGGTGAATCTAATGCTGATCGTGCGGTACAGTATCGTAAACTATTTAAAACGCTAATAACTAACTGGCGTGAAGTTTGGGGTCAGGGAGATTTCCCATTCCTCTTTGTTCAACTTGCTAATTTTATGCCTGCTCAAAGCGAACCGTCAGATGAGCCCTGGGCACATTTACGCGAAGCACAAACAATGGCATTGGAACTTCCAAACACTGGAATGGCTGTAACTATTGATATTGGTGATGCAAGAGATATTCATCCTACAAATAAACAAGATGTTGGCAAACGGTTAGCATTAAATGCATTAGCAAAAGTTTACGGACAGGATATTCCCTATTCCGGACCAATGTATAAAACCATGAAAATTGAAGAGAGCAAAATACGAATTCAATTTACGCACATTAATAAAGGTTTGAAAATAAACGGAAGCAACCAACTTAAAGGATTTGCAATAGCTGGGGCAGATAAAAAGTTTGTATGGGCAGAAGCAAAAATAGAAGGTGACGAAGTAGTTGTCTGGAATTCAAAAGTTCAGAATCCAGTTGCAATAAGATATGCATGGGCTAATAATCCAATTTGTAATTTATACAATGGTGCTGAATTACCAGCTTCTCCGTTCCGTACTGATGATTGGTAGCTTAAAAAGTAATTAGTAAACAGATTTAGTTATAAAATTAATATCATAAGGAAAATAGTTATGAAAAAAAATAC
>Ga0190293_1000232_pt1 | contig 19708 bp, 8 predicted proteins | sample 48693001_MG_FD_161671 | JGI IMG/M metagenome (GOLD analysis project Ga0190293, IMG submission 161671) | Hydrothermal vent microbial mat bacterial communities from Southern Trench, Guaymas Basin, Mexico - 4869-30-0-1_MG | ecosystem: Environmental > Aquatic > Marine > Hydrothermal vents > Microbial...
GTTAATATGGACTTGTTTACTCATTTGGCAAAAGGTGAACTAAGTGGAACTGAAATTCAAAATAAACTAGGGCTACACCAGAGGTCACTTTACGATTTTTTAGACACTTTGGTTGCTTTAGGTTTCTTAAATAGAAGCTGTATAAAAGAAAATGCAATTTACAGTAATGCAGAAGATGCTGATCTGTTTTTAGACAAAGATAAACCTTCCTACACAGGTGGGATCTTAGAAATGTCGAACAATAGATTATACCCTTTTTGGAATGATCTCGAAGAAGGATTAAAAACGGGTAAGCCCCAAAATGAAACAAAAAATGGTGGTAAACCAATTTTTGAGGCAATTTATGCCAACGAAGAAAGCCTGCGGGAATTTATTCATGGTATGGGAGGCGTTCAGGCCGGTAATTTTATGACCCTGGCCCATAAATTCGATTTTTCACCTTATCACACTCTTTGTGATATAGGTGGTTCTGGTGCTAATCTTTCTATTCATGTGGTAAAAAATAACGAACATATGAGATGCATTTCGTTTGATCTGCCACCAGTAAATCCGGTGGCAACCGAAAATGTTTTCAAAATGGGATTAAGTGATAAAATAACCATAAGATCAGGTGATTTCTTTACAGATGATTTCCCTAATGCAGATATCATCACCATGGGCAATATTCTTCACGACTGGGATACAAAAGACAAGGTCATGCTCATAAAAAAAGCATACAATGCCTTACCTAAAGGTGGGGCTCTTATCGTGATTGAAAATATCATTGATGATGAACGAAATAAAAATGCCTTTGGTTTAATGATGTCATTAAACATGCTGATCGAAACAGATGGAGGGTTTGACTTTTCAGCAAAAGATTTTGAAGTTTGGGCAAGTGATGCTGGATTTAGAGAAATTTCTGTAATGCCTTTAACAGGACCTTCCAGTGCTGTCATCGCAATTAAATAAACAAATCTACTACTAAAAAAAAATTCAAATCCGATGCACCTTAAAAAAACATTGATCATTGCCATAATATTAGGCCTTATTGGACTTAGCTCCTGGGAAATGTATTGGCGTTCACAAGGGTATTACCCTACAATTAATGATGACAAAGCACTATGGTCTGTTCAGCGAGATAGAGTAAATAACTTAGCCCCGGATAATGTAATATTAATGGGTTCTTCACGTACACTATTTGATATTCAATTAGATATCTGGGAAAATCAGACCGGAAAACGTCCAATTCAGCTGGCCAGTGTAGGAAGCTCTCCTTTACCAATTTTTCATGATATCGTTGAAAACACAAATTATTCCGGAATAATAATCGTTGGTGTAACTCCTGGCTTATTCTTTTCAACAACATTTCCTAAAGCAGAACCATGGGCCTGGCCTCAATCGAAAGTAGATCATTATAAAGACAGGACCTATGCACAACGTTTGAATCATCAATTGTCTTTACCCTTACAAAAGAATTTTGTTTTAATGTCTGCAGGAGAAGAAGTATTAGATGATGATATAGACCTAAAAGCCATCCTAAAAAGAGTAAAAATTGGCAATAGAATATCAAAGGGTATACCTCCATTCTATGAATTTGGTGAAATCACTTCACTCGATAGAAACTTAAAAATGATGGGGAAAACGGTTACCGATACTGCTTTTGCGAATACCATTATCGAAGTATGGCATTGGTTTGGTAAAGGCGCACCTCCACCAGATAAAGATGCTACTATGGCATTTTTTATGAATGATTATACAAAATTTACAAAAAGAGGCGGAAAGGTTCTCCTGATCAGATGCCCATCAAGTGGCGGGGTAAGAATGGGTGAAAATATGGGATTACCCAGAGTAGATTTTTGGGATGATCTGGTAAAACAAACCGGTGCAAGGTCATATCACTTTGAAGATTATACACAGTTAAAAGACCTTATCTGTCCCGAAGAATCTCATTTAAGTAAAAAAGATGCTGATTATTTTACTGCAGAAATTGCAAAAATTATGATGAAAGATGGTGTAATTACTAACTCTAAAACCAATTAATTATGCTATTTAATTCATTAAGCTTCGTATTATTTTTAATTGTAGTACTATCACTATACTATTCAAAAATCTTTAACTGGACCAACAAAAAAAGAATGCTACTATTAGCCAGTTATGTTTTTTATGGCTTGTGGAATCCACCATTAGTAATTTTATTATGGATCTCTACCATGGTCGATTGGACAGCAGGGAATAAATTGCTTGTTGAAGAAAACCAACAAAAAAGAAAACTTTGGCTGTTATTGAGCATGTTCGTGAACCTAGGTTTTTTAGCCTTTTTTAAATATGGTGATTTTTTATTGGAAAATTTTATTTCTTTGGCCAATGCTGCCGGTTTTGAATATCAGCCTTTTCAAATGGATATCATCTTACCCATGGGGATATCCTTCTACACTTTCCAAACCATGTCATACACCATTGACATGTATTATAAAAAAATAAAACCGGCCAGAACATTTTTAGATTTTGCTCTATATGTGACTTTCTTCCCACAGCTTGTTGCCGGGCCAATAGTGAGAGCGAAAGATCTTATCACACAATTCTACGAGCCTAAAAAAGCTACTGCCAAGCAATTTATCTGGGGTTTATTTTTATTGACTCTTGGTCTGTTTCAAAAAGTGGTTTTAGCAGATACTTTATTGTCAGGTACTGCAGATGCCGTTTTTAAACCCGGACAGGTATTGAATTTTTGGGATGCATGGACCGGTACACTTGCTTTTTCCGGTCAGATCTTCTTTGACTTTGCAGGTTATTCTACCTGTGCTATTGGTATTGCCTTAATGTTGGGCATTATATTGCCAGATAACTTTAAATATCCCTATGCTTCACTCGGTTTTTCTGACCTTTGGGACAGGTGGCATATTTCACTTTCAAGCTGGTTAAGAGATTATTTATATATCCCTCTGGGGGGGAATCGCCACGGAATTACCAGAATGTATGCTGCCTTAATGATTACGATGCTATTAGGAGGATTATGGCATGGTGCAGCATGGACATTTATGGTGTGGGGTGGACTCCACGGCACTTATTTGATCCTGGAAAAGTTGCAAAAACAATATTTACCGTTTAAAATCACAGCCTGGAATGGAATGTTCCTGGCATTTACCACTTTTACCTGCGTCAATATAACCTGGGTATTTTTCAGGGCCCGTGAATTCGATACTGCCTGGAATATGATTCAGTCTATGCTTTTTTTGAATCCTGATGGCACTAAGGTTCTTCAAACTTTTGATATTATCAAAGTGCTGACCTTAATAGCAATACTGTTCGTGTGCCATTGGTTTATGAGAAATACTTCAGTAAAAGAAGTCTCCAAAAAGATCTCTCCTTCTATTTTAGCTGTACTATGGGCAATTATGTTCTTTTTTATAGTAATTGCTCAAGGAAGTGGTGAACAGTTTATTTATTTTCAATTTTAAAAAATTGTTTAAATGGAACAATTTCAGTCACATTTGGAAGCCTTTTTATATTGGGAAAAAACTTGTCCCGATAAGCCTTTTTTAATCCAACCTCTTCAAGATGGTGTCGTTAAATATACCTATAAACAGGCCGGAGTAGAAATAAGAAAAATAGCTTCAGCAATAAAAAAGTACGATCTGCCTAAACAAAGCCATATCGCTTTATTATCATTGAATTGTGCACACTGGGTTATGAGTGATATTGCTATAATGATGACTGGTCATGTATCAATTCCTATCTACCCAACTTTAAATGCCGAAACGGTTAAAATTATTTTAAATCATAGTGAGTCTAAAGTCCTCATTATTGGTAAAATAGCTAATTATGAGAATATTAGATCGGCTGTTACCAACATACCAAAAATAAGTGTAAATCTGTATGGAATCAACGATGGTGAATCCTGGGAAGATTTAGTAAAAACCAATGCACCTTTACAGAAATTTTCAATGCCTAAAAAAGAAGACTTAATTACCATAATTTACACTTCCGGTACAACCGGAAATCCTAAAGGTGTAATGCATACGGTTGGCAATTTTGTAGAAAGCTCATCGGTTCTTCTTAGCTTAATTGATATGCCTAAAAATCCAAGAGCATTTTCTTATCTTCCATTGGCACATGTGGCAGAACGTATAGGGGCGATGAATTCACTTTTTTCAGGAGCTTGTATTTCGTTTTTCCACTCTTTGGAAACCTTTGCCTCAGACCTAGAAAAAACCCAACCCCATATCTTCTTTGCCGTACCCAGAATCTGGTGTAAATTTCAAGAGAAGGTTTTAGCTAGTGTACCACAAAAGAAACTGGATCTTCTTTTAAAAATTCCCATAATTAATGGTATTCTAAAAAATAAACTCAAACAAAAACTAGGGCTTAAAGAAGCTGTTTTTATATTATCAGGGGCGGCTCCATTGGCTAAAAGCTTGATTCTGTGGTTTGAGACTATTGGAATTACCATTCATCAGGTTTATGGTATGACAGAAGATAGTGTTATTTCTCATTTTAATTTATTAGGGGAAAACAAACCGGGTACAGTTGGTAGAGCCTTGCCGGGTGTTAAAATAAAATTGTCTGATGAAGGTGAAATTTGCATTCAAAACAAATGTTTAATGAAAGGATATTATAAGGCTCCTGAAATCACTGCTGAAGTTTTTGATAAAGATGGATTTTTTCTTACCGGAGACATTGGCGAATATGATAAAGATGGTTATTTAACTATTACCGGTCGGGTAAAAGATCAGTTTAAAACCGATAAAGGAAAATATATATCGCCTGCACCAATCGAATTAGAAATCTCTAAAAATGAAAATATCGAACAAATTTGTATTGTAGGATCGGGAATCCCACAACCCATAGCCTTGGTTACACTTTCAGAAATTGGTAAAACAAATTCAAAAGAAAAAATTACCGAAAGTTTAACTAATTCCATTAATCAGATCAACCCGACATTAGAAAAACATGAGAAAATTGAAAAAGTGGTGATTATAAAACAAGATTGGACAATTGAAAATGGTTTTTTAACGCCAACCTTAAAATTAAAACGAAATCATATTGAAAAAGATCTTAAACAATATTATATAAACTGGTTTAGCTGTAAAGAAAAAATCGTTGACGACCTGGTTCAGTTTAACGAATAGCTGCATAAGATTTTAATTAAAAAATTAACAACCAAGACTATCAATTATAACACGAATACAATCAACAATAAAGTTAAATGGGGTTTTAGCTATTTATATAATTTTTAATATCTTGTAGAACAGAATTTTACTACTAACTAATCATATTCAATTTCTTCGATGGAATACGAGTGAATTTTGATATGTGATTTATAATAATTAATTCAAATATGATGAAATATTTACTTTACCTCTGTCTGGCTTTATCAATCTTCTCTTGCAAAAAAACGGAAACTGCCAATGAAAATTTTTTGGGTGTGATCAATATTGTAGTTACCGGTAATAATGACGCCCAACCTTATTTTGAAAAAGGACTTCTGTTATTACACAGTTTTGAATATGAAGATGCTCGTGATGAGTTTCAAATGGCACAAAAAAAAGATCCTAATATGGCAATGGCCTATTGGGGAGAGGCAATGACCTATAACCATGGTTTATGGTCTCAGCAAAACTATGAAGAGGCTACCGCAACTCTCAATAAATTAGAAACCATTGAAAATTTAAATTCAATAACAGAATTGGAAAAAGACTTTATTCAAGCTGTTCAAATTTTGTATGGAGAGAATAAAACAAAAAACGAAAGAGATGTAGATTACTCAAATTATATGAAACAATTATCTATAAAATATCCTGACAATCATGAAATTACAGCATTTTATGCACTTTCTTTACTTGCATCTGTTGCAGATGGAAGAGATGATGAAATTTATGGAAAAGGTGCTATCATTGCCAAAGGTATTTTAGAAGAAAACCCGAATCACCCTGGAGCACTTCACTATCTAATACATTCTTACGATGATCCTCAACATGCAAAATTAGCTTTGAATGCTGCCAACTCTTATTCAAAAGTGGCTCCCGATGCCAGCCATGCCTTGCATATGCCTTCACATATCTATGTTGCCATGGGAATGTGGGATGAAGTGGTAAGCAGTAACGAAAGATCTTATCAGGCTAGTGTAAACCGTATGGAAAGAAAGAATTTAGACAATGATGCAAGGGGTTATCATGCTTATCACTGGCTCGAATATGGTTATTTGCAACAAGGCAGAACAGAGGATGCCCAAAAATTGATCGATGACCTGCTTGTTTACAATAATGAAAAACCCTCTAAACGATCGAGAACCTATGTGGTTTTTTTAAAAGGAACTTATTTAGCCGAAACCAATCAATGGGATAGTGATGTTGCCAATATTCAGGTAAATGTTGACGATCTTAACCTTTCCACACGTTCACAATATGATTTTATAGAAGGCATGAAGGCCTTTAAAAATAACGATGAACTTACACTTTCTAAGAGTATAGAATCCATTCAAAAAGATTATGATAAAGAGTCTTATTTGGTGACCTATGATAATGCAGCGTTTTGCTCGAGCTCAGATAGAGATGAAACCTCTCCATCTATGCTGGTTGAAACAAAGATCAGAATAAGTCAGTTATTGGCTTTACAGGCTTGGCTGCAAAAAAATGATAAAAAGACAGAAAAATATTTGATCCGATCTATCGAATTAGACGAAAGTCTAAGTTATAGTTATGGCCCTCCTGTGATCAAAAAACCCACTCATGAACTATATGCGGATTGGCTGGTTTCTCAAAACAGATTGGAAGACGCAGATAAACAATATGAACTTACTTTAAAAAGAGCGCCCAAGAGAAGATTGGCTTTAGAAGGTAAAAAAATAAGTCAACAAATATAGTTTTTGTTTGCTATGATCAATTTCTTTAGAAAAAAACGTAAAATTCTAGCAGACGAAAATCAAATTGTCAAATATACTAGGTATGCTATTGGTGAGATTGTATTGGTAGTAATTGGTATTTTGATTGCTTTACAAATCAACAACAATAACGAAACCCGAAAAACTAGAGAAAAAGAGTTGCATTACCTCACTAATATTAAAAGTGATTTACAGCTTAATATCAACGAAATACAAGACTATATAGATATTAGAACAGCACGAATAGTGTCTGCCAATAAAGTGATAGAACATTTTGAAGGAAAACCATTAACCAACCTAGATGATTTTAATAGTGATATCGTTAATATATACACCTGGCGAAAATTCTATCAAATCAATAATACTTTTCAAGAATTGACCAACTCTGGAAATCTTGCATTAATTTCTAATGATTCTATAAAGAACACTTTATTAAACATTGAAACGCTTTATAAAAAATTAAAATACGAAGAAGAACATTTTCGCTACGATGCTGAAGTTATGTTGTATGGGCCGTCTTATAAAATTTTAGATCTAAATCCGGTAGTTAAAAAATACACTTATAAGGTAAGCAATGGTCAAGCTGGAGAAAATATAGACTTACCTCGAGCAAATTTTGAATTAATGCTGACAGATCTAGAACAAAAAAACGGATTTGTGATGGCATCTTATGAATTTTCATTTATGAATGGGCAATTAGAAGGAATGAAATCTATATGTAAAGATCTTATTGAAATTATCGATAAAGAAATCAAACAGAATTAATGAACAATATATTTTAAAATAAAAGGAAACCTCAGGGCAAGCCCTGAACCCATTAATAGGAATCGACCCAAGGGTCGAGGTACCTGCCTCGCCGTCAAGGCGGGTTGAACCAATATCCCGCTGAAAAAGCGGGATTAGTTCGATTAACTAAAAAATTGAAATTAATTTTTTAGAATCTCACGAATAATAGAATTTAGAATTGTCCCGTAGGGACTATCTACTGGTAAAAAATTAATAGATAACAAAGAATCCCGTGCCGTAGGTACGGAATAAAAATAACAAATTGAATAAAATCAATAAAAAACAGGAAAAAGAAGTAATCCAGGTATACGATACCTGGTTACAAAGCTATTTAAATGGTGATGTAAAAACATATGATTTCTACCTTGATGATGATTATCGATTTATTGGTTCTACAGATAATGAAGAATTTTTAAACAGAAAAGATACAACTGAGTTCTTTGCTAAAACATCAGATCAACTGGCAGGAAAGACCAATTTAAAAAATACTGTAAGAACCGTTGAATTGATAGATGGAATTGTATTTATTACTGAACTTTTCGATGCATATTTCCTTATCGGAACTGATTGGACCTATTATGGTAGATTTAGATTTACGTCGGCACTTAGCAAAAAGAAGGCAGGTTGGCGTTTTGTCTATCAGCATTTTTCTATGCCCGATTCTAAAGCCCAGGATGGAGAGACATTGGGTGCCGAACAAATTTCTAAAGAAAATCAAGAATTAAGAGATGCTATAAAAAGAAGGACTGTTGAGTTGGAGCAGAAAAACCGGGAATTGGAAATTGAAGCTTCTCTTGAACGTGTTCGGGCAAGAGCAATGGCAATGCATAAAAGTGAAGAATTAGGAGAAGCAGCCGTCTTACTTTACAAAGAACTCAGAAACTTGGGCGTTAATCAGTTCTTCAATTGTGGTTACGTACTTGTGGATGAGAAAAATAAAAAACAGCATGGTTGGCTCACAGATGGGAAAGGAGATTTTTTGGATAAATTTAACCTTCCACTTAAGGGAGATTCTGTACTCAACCCACGATATAAGAGTTGGAAAAGAAAAGACCCAATATTTAGTCAGATAGTAGGTGGAGAAGAATTTAAAAAGCATCAAGCCTTTGTTAGCGCTGTAATGGATTCAGAAGAAATGGAAAAAGTCACCTTTCAAATGCCAGATCCCACCATATTTTATTGTGCTAATTTTTCGCACGGCTATCTGCATATATTATCCTCTAATCCTCTGAGTAAAGAAGAAGAATTTATTCTTGTAAGATTTACCAGTGTCTTTCAGATGACTTACCGACGTTTCCTAGATCTTCAAAAAGCAGAAGCACAAGCCAGAGAAGCACAGATTGAGCTAGGACTTGAGCGAGTTCGTGCCAGAGCAATGGCCATGCAAAATTCAAATGAACTTTCTGAATTAGTTGATACTGTATTTCAGGAGCTAACCAAACTTGATTTTTCACTAACCGCGTGCATTATCAATATCATTGATGGAGATGATAAATCCAATACTGTATGGGTTACTAATCCGGAGACCGGGAAAGATCCTGAATCGTATTACTTAAAATTTGAAGACTATAAATTTCACCATGGTATGTGGAAGGCATGGAAGGCAAGAAAAAACAGTTGGGTTTACACTATTAAGGGTGCTGAAAAAGAAATCTACCAGGATTATTTATTCAATGAAACAGAGTTCAAAAGATTTTCAAAGAATGTTAAAGAAGGGTTTCTAGCCTTAGAAAGGTGGGTCGCTTCCTTTACCTTCAGCAATTTTGGTGGTTTGCAAACTATTGGTGAAGAACCGTTATCTAATGAAAATCTTGACATTCTTGCCCGTTTTGGCAAAGTTTTTGATCTCACCTACACTCGTTTCAATGACCTCAAACAAGCAGAAGCTCAAGCAAGAGAAGCTCAGATCGAACTCGCCTTGGAACGGGTTCGCGCACGAACCATGGCCATGCACAATAGTATAGAATTGGGAGACGTAGCAACAGTTCTATTTAAAGAACTAAATAAGTTAGTGGAAAACCTATGGACATGTGGATTTGTATTATGTGAAAAAGATCGAGCAGAAGACGAATGGTGGTTAAGTGATGAGAACGGATTTATTCCAGCCTTTTATCTACCCAATACCGGCGATGTGACACATGCGAATATATATAATGCCTGGAAGAATGGGAAAACCTACCATAATGAACAATTAGACGGAGAAGCATTACAAGAACATTATGACTGGCTGATGAATATTCCAGTTGCGAAAAAGTATTTTGAAGACTCCATGGAGGTAGGTTTAGAGATGCCTACCTGGCAAAAATTACATTGTGCTTTTTTTAAAACAGGTTATCTCGTTATCATTACCCAGGTTCCTTGTCCTGAGGAAGATATTTTCAAACGATTTGCACAAGTTTTTGATCAAACTTATACTCGTTTTCTTGATCTTAAAAAAGCTGAAGCTCAGGCCAAAGAAATCGAAATAGAATTGAGTTTAGAAAGAGTGCGGTCGAAGGCCATGACCATGACCAAATCATCTGATTTGCTCGACATTGTGGTTACCATGCGATCTGAATTTATCAAACTTGGCCACGACGCTCATTATTTCTGGCACATGGCATGGCTACCAACAAAATATCAAAAAGCAATGACCTCAGGAGATGGTACCCGTATTGGAAATGTTATGGAACTGCCTCGAGACTTCCACCAAAATAAAGCAATGATGACATGGGAAAAAAGTGACGAGCCAGTAGCTGTTTTTGCTTTAGGAGCTGAAAGTGCCGTTGACTATATTAATAAAATGGTTACTCTTGGTGATTTTCAAAAAATCGATCACAATGCTCCCACTCTTGACGATATAAGACATATAGGTGGATTAACCTTCATTATGGCGCGTACAACCCATGGAGAAATTGGATATAGCCTACCCGGCGTTGTGAAAAACCCTCCAACTGAGGATCTTGACATTCTTGTTCGATTTGCTGTAGCCTTTGATTTGGCACATAAACGCTTCGAAGATCTAAGACAGAGTGAAGTCCAGACTCGAGAAACCAAGATCGAGCTATCTCTGGAACGCGTACGAAGCAGAAGTATGGCAATGCATAAAAGTGAAGAACTCAAAGAGGTAATTCAGGTTGTATATGAAGAATTCGTGAACCTAAATATCAAAATTGAACATACCGGTTTTATTATAGATTATAAAGCAAACGATGATATGCATATTTGGCTGGCTGATGAGCACGGTGTTCATTCTCAGGTGACCATTCCTTATTTTGACACAGCACATTGGAATAGTTTTAATGAAGCAAAAGAAAAAGGAATGGATTTCTTTGCCAACAAGCTAGCCTTTAAGGAAAAAAATAACTTTTATAAAAAGCTTTTAAAGTATATCCCTGGGTTACCGGAGGAAGCAAAGGAATTTTATTTGACTTGTCCCGGCCTAGCTATATCGACTGTGTTATTGGATAATGTTGGTCTGTACATCGAGAATTTCGAAGGGATCCCATATGCAGATGATGAGAATAAAATTCTAATGCGCTTTGGAAAAGTATTCCAACAAACCTATACCCGCTTTCTCGATCTGCAAATAGCTGAAAATCAAGCTAAAGAAGCCGAAATTGAATTGGCATTAGAGCGGGTGCGTGCCAAAACTATGGCGATGCAACACAGTGATGAACTTCGAGAAGTTGTTCGCATTATTTATAAACAATTAGGCACCTTAAATTTTGATGTAAATGCCTGTAACATCATTATTATGGAAGAATCTGGGGGTATGCAATATTGGGTATCTGGATTTGCACAGGATATTTATCCAGAAAGCTATCATGTTCCAAATCTTAACCACCCGTATCTCATTGCCCAATTTGACGCCTGGAAAAAGGAGATTAATTACATGGTATTTGAGTATTCAGGTAAAGAGAAAAAAAGCTTTGATAAACTTTTTTTCACACAAACAGAATTTAGAAACGTTCCGGAACAGGCAAAGCAGAATATGAAGGGTATCAAACGGGTTAAATTATCTACCGCCTTCTTTAATCATGGTGCTTTACAGGTATTAGGACCCGATCCATTAACTGAAGAAAATGCAAAGACCCTGCAACGAATAGCAAAGGTTTTCAACCAGACCTACACTCGCTTTCTCGACCTGCAAAAGGCTGAAAAACAAGCCAGAAAGGCACAAATTGAAATTGCCTTAGAAAGAACCCGAACACAAAGTATGTTGATGCAACATTCAGATGATTTGAATGAGGTTTCCAAAGTATTTCATGAGCAATTGCTCGAATTGAATATTCCATCAGAATTTTCCTATGTTTGGCTACCCAATGAAGAAAATAAAGATCATATGTTTTGGGCCACCTGGTCTGAAAATACTGTTGGGTCCACAACAACAAAAAATAAAGCAATTACTTATGATCTAGACAAGTCTGAGCCTTATACGGCTGCCTGTTTTAAAGCATGGAAAAGCGATCAACCTGTTCATATCAGTCATATACGTTCCGGGGAAATTGATGCATTTTTTGCCACTTGGAAAGAATTGCTGCGAGGTGCTAAAAAACTAAAGCCTAGATTTTTTAGTGAAGGTATTTATTATGCGGAAGCTTATATGAAGTATGGTTGTTTCGGTATCAATATTAGAAGAGACCTAAACAAAGAAGAACAACAGATTCTTCATCGGTTCTCTATTGAATTTGAACGAACCTATACAAAATTCCTCAATCTCAAAAAAGCAGAAGCGCAAGCCAGAGAAGCCAAGATAGAAGTCGCTTTAGAAAAAGTACGAAGTAGAACTATGGCCATGCAGCATAGTGAAGAATTACCAGAAGCTGCCAACAATCTCTTTTTACAAGTTCAAGGATTAGGTATTCCAGCCTGGAGTGCCGGTTATTGCATTTGGGAAGACAAGCAAAAAAGTGCCTGGTGTAATATGAGTAGTGAAGGCGAGATTCAAAAAGGATTTTCTTTGCCAACGATTGGTGTGGGCTATAATTTTTATAAACCATTAAAAAATGCTGAAACTTTTTATGTTGCCGAATTAGGCGGTAAAAAATTGGTAAAGCATTATGACTTTATGAAAAAGCTCCCAATTGTTGGGAAAATTTTAAAGGAATTTGATAAAAAAGGAATTGCTTTACCAACCTTTCAAATCTTCCATATTGTCTATTTTACCCATGGATACCTTATGTTTATCACTTATGAAAAAGTACCCAATGAATGGGGTATTTTTAAACGTTTTGGAAAAGTTTTCAATCAGACCTATACCCGCTTTCTAGATCTGCAAAAAGCAGAAGCTCAAGCCCGGGAAGCTCAGACAGAGACATCGCTTGAAAGAGTAAGAAGTAGCGCTATGGCCATGCATAAAAGTGAAGATTTGCTTGTTAGTGCGAATCTTCTCTACAATGAATTTAAAATATTGGGTTTTACACAATACTTTACTTGTGGGTTTGTAATTATTGATGAAGAAAATAGTGAACAGCACGTATGGGTTACGGATATGACTGGTGAAATATTTAAGAGTTTTAAGCTGCCTTTAACAGGAGATCCGGTCTTTCAGCATCGCTATGATGAATGGAAAAAGAAAACGCCTGTCTTTTATCAAAAAGTAGGAGGCATTAAACTTAAAAAACACTTGACATTTGCTTCTAGCCATTTTGGTTCAAAAGAAGCAGAAGATATGGTGGCTAACCAGTTTCCTGATCCTACATTTTTTTACATGGCAAATTTTTCTCATGGTTATTTGCATATTGTTGGTGATATGAAATTAACGGATGAGGAAGAAGTTCTATTAGCAAGGTTCACACGAGTTTTTGAACAAACCTATACACGATTTATAGATCTGCAAAAAGCAGAAGCACAGGTTAGAGAGGCTCAGATTGAAGCAGCACTCGAAACTGTTCGCTCGCGTTCTTTGGCGATGCACAAAACGGACGAGTTACAGGAAGTGGTCGCTGTAGTTGCCGAAAAATTACAGGAATTAGGGGTTATATTTGATGCCGGTGGTGTGATTCTTTGTACTTATTTCCCAGACAACAAAGATGTGGTGCACTGGATTGCAGCTCCCGACTTTTCATATTCAGGAAATTATTTGGTGCCCTATTTTGACAATCCTATATTTAATGACTCCTGGGATTCAAAAATTCGAGGAGATGCTTATTTTTCAAAAGAGTTTCCTGTAGAAGTGAAAAATAGCTTTTTTTCACATTGCTTTGAGCATAGTGATTATAAGAACTTTCCAGATGAATTTAAGCAGCATGCTCTTCAAGCTGAAAAACATCATCTTTCAGCTGCTTGGTCTAATAATTCGGCGATCATCATTCCCTCACTTACAGGAGTTGTGCCTTCGGAAAGCGATGCCGAAATCATGAAACGTTTTTCAAAAGTGTTTGAACAAGCTTATATTAGATTCCTCGATTTACAAAAAGCAGAAGAACAAACCAGAACGGCGCAAATAAATTTAGCCGTAGAACGTGTAAGAGCTAAAGCTCTGGCCATGCATAAATCTGAAGAGATCATGGGAGTAGTAGCCAAACTTAAAGATGAGATGATGCATTTAGACATTCCGGATGTGGTAGCTGCTACTATTTTCCTTAAAGAAGGTGATGATCAGGTTAGAATGTGGGATTTATCTTCATTAGAAAAAATGGATGATGGCTATCAAGTACCTACAGACATTATTTTTAAGTTAAAAAAAACAGACCCACATTTATATATAAAGCGTGTTTGGGAAAATCAGGAAAATTACTTTGTAGAAACACAAGATAAAAAAGGTTTTAAAAGATTACTTGCATTTATTCGTGAACACGATAAAAATCAAGTAGCTGATGATGTGTCAGAATTTATCGAAACAACACAATTAAAACAGTTGTATCACGCTACCAAAAAACTCAACAACGGCAAGTTGTGTGTCGATTTATTGAATCCTCCCAGGGAGGAAATGGAAACCATACTCACAAAAATGGGTGCTGCTTTTGATTTGGCTTATAAACGCTTTGAAGATCTGCAAAAAGCTGAAAATCAAGCCAGGGAAGCACAAATTGAAGCGGCGCTGGAAAGGGTACGGGCAAAGAGTATGGCCATGCACAAGACCAGTGAACTGAAAATGGTTATAGATGTAATTTCAGAACAGTTCGCTATTTTGGGCATCGCCCAGGATGCATGCATGATTAACATCTTTGGTAATGAAACCAGCAAAGACTGGAACTTCTGGATTGCTACCTACCCTGATCTAATTCATGTTCCTTTTTTCAAGAACCCTATACTTTCAAGGCTGGCTAGTGCCAGGAAAAAGAATGAGGCCTTTTATTCATTAGATATAAACCAAGAAGAAAAGAACAAATTCTTTGAACATTTTTATAAGTTGGCTGAGGGTGTTAAGGTTGTACGAAAACGGAGAAATTTTATTTTTAAAGCCCCGGGATGGACATCGTCAGTAGCACTTTCAAAATATGCCTCCATCCATCTCATCAATTACAACAGAAAGATTTATACTGAAGAAGAGAATCAGGTGCTGCAGAGAATAGGAATGGTCTTCGAACAAACCTACACCCGCTTTCTCGATCTGCAAAAAGCAGAAGAACAGACTCGTGAAGCACAGATTGAGGCATCTCTGGAAAGGGTTCGAAGTAAAACAATGGCGATGCATAATAGTAAAGATGTTCAGGGTTCCGTTGTTACTTTATTTAATGAAGTGTTAAATCTTGGTATAGATAAATCCATTCGTTGTGGTATTGGAATACTTGAAGGTTATGAAGGCATGGAAACTTGGTCGGCTACTTTAGACCATAATGATGAGCCTGATTTAAAGATGGGAATGTTGAATATGACGATACATCCCTTGCTAAAGGGAGTGAAAAACTGGTGGAAAAAAGGTAAAACGGGATTTAAATACCAGCTAGCAGAAAACGATGTAATTAAATATTATAAAGCTCTTAACGACGATCCAGGGTATCCATATAATGCCAATTTAGATACATTACCAAAAAAAGAGTTTCACAATAGTTTTGTTTTTGCTGAAGGAGTACTTTTCGCTTTTACTTCGAACCCCCTTTCAGAAGAAGCGGTGAGTGTTTTAAAAAGATTTACCGCTGTTTTCGAACAAACCTATACTCGTTTTCTCGATCTTAAAAAAGCTGAAGAACAGGTTAGAGAGGCTCAGATTGAAGCATCTCTTGAACGTGTTCGTACACAGGCCATGGCCATGCATAGTTCAGAAGATCTGATTACTACTGCCAATCAACTTTTTCAAGAATTTCAATATTTGGAAATTTCATTTATAAGGTGTGGAGTTTTAAAAATTAATAAGGATAAAACTGCAGAAGTCTATTCCTATAGTCAAACAAAAGATAAAAAAGCAGTGGCTATTTTTGGAAATATGAAACTAACAGATCATGAATTAATGGATGGTGTGTTTAGGCACTGGAAATTACAAAAAGAATATGTGCATGAAATGAAAGGTAATGCTGTAAAACGCTATTACAAGTTAATAAACAAACAAATTAAAATACCCGAAATTAATTTAAGTAAAACCCATTTTGGCTATGCTTTTTATTTCCCTGAGGGATGTTTGTATTGTTTTACCAACGAGAAAATGACTGATGATACCTTGCGAATATTGAGAAAGTTTAATACAGTAATGGGCTTAACTTATCGCAGGTATTTTGAATTACAAGAGGCAGAAGTACGTGAATTGGCAGCTATACAAGAATCATCTCTTGATCGGGTTCGTGCAGAGATTGCCTCTATGCGAACTGCAGATGATTTGAATAGAATCACACCACTCGTTTGGAAAGAACTAACCGCATTGGGTGTTCCGTTCTTCAGATGCGGCGTTTTTATTATTGATAAAGAAATGCAAAAAGTGCATGCCTATTTATCTACCCCTTCCGGGGAATCTGTTGCTGCTCTTGAACTGGAATTTGATAGTATTCCTTTGGTAAAAGGTGCGGTAAGTCATTGGAAAAAACAAAAGGTATATATTGAAAAGTGGAATAAACAGCAGTTTATCGAATTTACCCAACCCTTGATAGAACAAGGTCAGATAAATAGCAGTAAAAAATACCAAGGTGGTCTGGATGCACCGAATAAACTGGTTTTACAAATGGTACCCTTTAAACAGGGCATGTTATATGTTGGCAGTGAAGAGTCTTTAACTAACGACCAAATTTCTATGGTAGAAAGCCTGGCAAAGGCATTCTCCATTGCCTATACCCGTTACGAAGATTTTAAAGAATTAGAAGCGGCTAAAGGTCGTGCAGAAGACACTTTGTATGAGCTTAAATCTACGCAAACGCAACTCATCCAATCAGAAAAAATGGCTTCTCTCGGTGAGTTGACTGCCGGTATTGCCCATGAGATTCAAAACCCTTTGAATTTTGTAAATAATTTTTCCGAATTGAGCGAAGAAATGTTAGAAGAATTAGAAGAGGAGATAAAAGATAATTCCGATGAGATCGTAGTAGAGATCATGACAGATCTCAAACAAAATCTCAACAAAATAGCCAATCACGGCAAAAGAGCGAGCAGTATTGTAAAAGGGATGTTAGAGCACTCTCGAACGAGCAGTGGTGTTAAAGAGCCAACCGATATCAATGCTTTGGCAGATGAGTTTTTACGACTTTCTTATCACGGCCTCAGAGCCAAAGACAAATCATTTAATGCAGATTTTAAAACCGATTTTGATACATCGTTACCAAAAATTAAGGTAATCTCACAAGATCTGGGCAGGGTTATTCTCAACCTCATCAATAATGCTTTTTACGCTTGTAATCAACGAAGTCAAAGTGCAATAAGTAAAGACTACAAACCAACTGTTACGGTTAGCTCAAGAAAAAATAATAATACTATAGAAATAGGTATCAAAGATAATGGCTCGGGAATTCCTGATGATATTAAAGATAAGATCTTCCAGCCATTTTTTACTACCAAACCTACAGGTTCGGGAACAGGTTTGGGCTTAAGCATGAGTTATGATATTATTACCAAGGGTCATGGTGGGGAGCTTAAAGTGGAATCAAAGGAAGGAGAATATACCGAATTTACAATTGTTTTACCTATTTAAAATTAAACAGGTGGTAATACCTTTTTAAAACAATAGAATAACATATTTTGTGCATAAAGGTTCAGATTAACTATCTCGTAACCATTAGGCAACCGAGATTTTGTCCTTTCAGGAAAAAAAATAAAAGGTATTAAACCTCAGGGCAAGCCCTGAACCCATTAATAGGAATCGACCCAAGGGTCGAGGTATTAAACCAATATCCCGCTGAAAAAGCGGGATTAGTTCGATTAACTAAAAAATTGAAATTAATTTTTTAGAATCTCACGAATAAATTAGGCTTGTTCCGTTAGGAACAACATATAGGTAACTTAATGAAAAGAATCGTGAGATTGTGCCTTTAGGTACAAAATATAAGAAAAAAATGGCTAAACTATTTAATAAAATACGTAAACAATTGGTGGCAGAAAAACCCTCTGTTTCCAGAACATCTAACTATTTAAAATACGCTATAGGTGAAATTGTATTGGTGGTGATTGGCATTTTGATTGCTTTAAGTATTAATAATTGGAATGAAAATAGAAAAGAACGCTTACAGGAATCGATTATTTTAAATCAATTAAGATCCGAATTTAATAGTAATTTAAAACAACTAGATCAAAAAATTGCAATCAGAAATGAAATGATGAAGGCGTCGTTATATTTTTTTAAATTGATAGATAACCCAATCTTAAGAAATAAGGATAGTATAGATAATCTAATAGCAAAAACATTGCCTTATGCTACTTTTGACCCTATTATCAATGACTTAGCAAGTTCAGGAGAATTGAACTTGATCAAAAACACTGAATTAAAACAAGCCCTTACTCGTTGGACTTCAAATATTGCTGATCTCAGAGAAGAAGAAGAAATATGGAAATATTATAGAAATGAACTTTATATGCCGTTTTTAATCAAGCACTATCAGTTCAGAACACTCAGAAGCAAAGCTTTTAAATCAAATGTTTTAGGCAAATATTCAATTGAAACTTCAGGCTTTACTCAATTATATGCTAATGATGATATTGGAGTATCCAAGCATCCAGAAGATTTTAATGCTCTCTTAGATCATCCGGATCTTGAGGATCACTTATCGAGATGTTATAGCATGAACAAATGGTCAAATATCCAATCAATGATCTTGCGAAAAAGAATTGTTGAAATTATAGAACTCTTAAACAGTGAAATAAATGATCAACTTCTTTAGAAAAAAACGAAAAACTCTAGCTGATGAGAATCAGGGTATAAAATATGCACGTTACGCCATTGGTGAAATTGTGTTGGTGGTTATTGGTATTTTAATTGCCTTGCAGATAAATAATTGGAATGAAGAGAGAAAAATAAAAAAAGAATTAGGACAATTCCATTTATCTCTTATTTCTGAACTTAACAAGGATGTCAGTTCTATTACAAAAGAGTTGAACCAACTAAATGATGATATCAAAAAGCTTGATAATTATTTTCAACGTATGTCAAGTGAATCTGTTAATAAAGATACGTTAGTGAAGATTTTTAATACAGAATTCATACCCATTGTTTATGGCTCAATTAAATTTAATAATAATACAGTTAACACGCTTAAAGCTTCGGGCAATTTTTCAAAATTAGAAAAATGGTTACAAGATGATATTGTCAACATTTTGGAAATGAAGGAAAATTACTTTTCATTACGTTCAGATATTGTAAACTATGTGGATTTGTTAACCTTAAATGGAAACAATTATCCAAGAAATATAGAACCATTAGAACAGAATTCAAAATTAAATAAAGCTATTTGGCGGCAAGCAAATTATGAAGAACTTGGTGCATATATGAATAATTTGTTTGGCGTAAAATATGTTGTTCAAAGTGATGCCATTATACGTTTAAAAAAAATAAATGCTGAAACCAAACAACTGTTACAAAAGCTAAACTCTGAATAAAATAAACAATGATTAAATTCTTCCGTAAAATTCGTCAAAATATGATAAAAGAAAATCGAACAAGTAAATACTTGCTTTATGCCATTGGCGAAATTGTATTAGTTGTAATAGGGATTCTAATCGCTTTAA
>Ga0190293_1000233_pt1 | contig 19593 bp, 17 predicted proteins | sample 48693001_MG_FD_161671 | JGI IMG/M metagenome (GOLD analysis project Ga0190293, IMG submission 161671) | Hydrothermal vent microbial mat bacterial communities from Southern Trench, Guaymas Basin, Mexico - 4869-30-0-1_MG | ecosystem: Environmental > Aquatic > Marine > Hydrothermal vents >...
TATGGATCTAAAACTTTAAGGGGTGTAACCGGTTTAATTGAGATACCGACTTGTTTATTAAATGATCGTATTTGTTCAATAATTTCTAAAGGATTATCAACAGCTTCAATGTGAAAAGTTATGTTATCAGCTCCTGCTTTAACAAACGGTTCAACAAGTTTTTCAGGATTTGTTACCATTAAATGTACATCTAAGAATAAGTCGGTTCGTGATCGCAGCGATTTTACGACTACCGGTCCAATTGTTAAATTTGGTACAAAATGACCATCCATTACATCGATATGAAGATAGTCTGCGCCAGCGCTCTGGCACATCGCAATTGCACTTTTTAAATCGGAGAAATCCGCAGATAATATTGATGGTGCTATTTTCATCTAAAATTTATTCATTAGTTCTTTTACAGCATCTTTGTGAACAATAAAATTCATCATCTTCAATTTAACATAATCTTCATGATAAAAATAGTATCCTGCATGTGGACCAGTATGGCCGCCACTACCGGAATCTTTAATTAGAAACCAAGTTCCGTTATCTCTATCCAGATAACCAACTACATGAATACCATGGTCATCGGTGGTGGACCGATTGCTAAAACGAAACTGACGAGCATTTTCTTCTATATATTCTGAAGGTATATCAAAAGACGGTACCATAGCCACCTCATTATGAGCACTAATACCAGCTTCAGATACATCACCTCCAATACCGACAGTAAAACCATTTTTTAACGCTTTTTTTAATGCAATCATAAAATCATCCAATGGTACATTATAGTAATCACTATTATGCCACCAATTATCGGGAACGATATATTCATCAACAGAATAATATTCATTTTTCATAAGCGATAAAATATCTACATAATCATCAGGATTAATCTTCACTATCTTTCGTAAATATTTGTGCGGAGTCATCTTTCTACCATTTACTTTGAAACTTGTCGGAGGTTCTCCCAAATAATGGTTAAGGATTGATTTTATCGTCGATAGAACAACCGCTTCATTCCAATTACTCGTGGCTTTGATATTCTTCAAATATGTATTCATTTCTTTCCACATTTGACCATGATCGTTGTATTGCTGACCATCTTTTAATCCTGTATATACCTCATAAGGGACAACACCATATTGCTTCCAAATTCTAAGCGTTGCGTTGGGCAGAGATCCTTGTGCAAAGTGTGAATCACCCCTTTCCGCTACATAGCGACGAGCTTTTTCAACCGTTTCCCAGTAAACAGTATGCATCTCTGAAAGCTTCAATTTTTGATTAGTTTGTCTATAAATATCGGATTCAAGAAATGATGTCGAACAATAACACCAACAAGTTCCTGTTAATCCCTGGCTTACAGGTTCATTATGCCAATAAGATGTAAATTCATCAGGATTGTCAGGTAAATCCATACCTTCAAAATCCATTTTAAACCGAAGTTTAGGTTCTTTCTCAAGTGTTTTAAATTCCTCTGCCGACTTTTTCATCTCCTCACGGAATTCACTTTTGGTGTCGATAAATTTTCCTGTATCTCTACCGACTTCCTGAGAAATAGCAATACCCGTAAAAATACATCCAGTTAGAATAGATAAAATAATGTTTTTAATCATGATGAAAATTCCTCTATTATTATTCAATAAATTACATAACATTATTCTTATTTAATATTAAAAGGAAAAAATTGTGATGGCAGAGTTTCAACGCTGTGATTGGCCAGGTTCTTACGAATTAATGGTAAAATATCATGATGAAGAATGGGGTGTTCCCAATCATGATGACCGTAAATGGTTTGAATACATTACCTTAGATGCCTTCCAAGCTGGCTTAAGTTGGTCTATCGTTCTAAATAAACGAGAGAATTTCCGAAAAGCATTTGACAATTTTGATCCGATTAAAATTTCAAAATATAATCAATCAAAAATTGATGAACTAATCCAAGATGCAGGAATAATCCGTAATAAACTAAAGATCAATGCTACTATTTCAAATGCTAAAGCATTTTTAGATATACAAAAAGAATTTGGTACTTTCGATAAATATATTTGGCGATTCGTTAATGGCAAACCGATTGTAAATAATTGGAAAACTATATCGGAAATACCAGCAAGTACACCTGAATCTGATATTCTAAGCAAGGATTTAAAATCGCGTGGATTTAAATTTGTCGGCACAACAATCTGCTATGCGTTCATGCAAGGGACCGGCCTGGTGAATGACCATTTAGTATCTTGTTTCCGCTATAAAGTACTTAAAAAGATAACCTAATAGTTCTATCAACTAAATAGTTCAGATATTCTCTTCGTATCGATAATTATCTTTAGATTTTTATCGAAAAATTCAAATAATCCTTGCTATCATAATTCATTAATATTTAAAATAGACCGACCGGTCGGTTTATTTTATGAGTCAAAGCAAACAAGATCAAAGAAAAAATCAGATTCTAGATGCTGCTTTAGAAGTCATAGTCAGCAAAGGTTATGAAGGAAGCAGCATGTCCGATATTGTAACAAAATCAAAGTTGAGCAAAGGTGCCATATATTGGTATTACAGTTCAAAAAAGGAAGTTTATCTCGCATTAGTCAATCATTGGGTACTCAGGTATAGCCCAACTCTAAATCTACTAATTGAAGATGATCAACCTGCTTCAGTTCAATTAAAAGAACTTTTTAATTTTTTTATTACACAGTATGAAAAAGACCAAACAATATTTAAAGCTGTGGCGGTATTTTGGTCATTGGCGGGTCGTGATAACGAATTTAAAGAAAAATTTGATAAAGTATATTCAGAATTTTTTATTCTAATAGAAAAAATTATTATCAAGGGTGTTGAGAGCAAAGAGTTTAAAAACATTGACACAAAAATTGCAGCACTCTCGATAATGGTTAATATTGAAAGTACAATCTGGTTTACGTTATTCGAAAATTTTGGCATGAGTGCCTCAAAATACATGAGAACTATTACTAATTTTATATTGGCTGGTTTAATTAAATAACTATGGAGGAAAAAATATGAGTGAAGTTGAATCACAATCAAAACTCGGTGGTCGATTTTTGATCGAAGAAATAGGTACAAGTCCTGTTTTTTCTCGCGAAAGTTTCTCTGATGAACATAAAGAAATTGAACAAATGATACGAGAGTTTGCTAACGATCGTATCAGAGAAAATGCAGATGATATTAATAAATACAATAAAGATTTAAGCCTTTCGATTTTACGTGAAATGGGTGAACTTGGTCTATTAGGAATCGATATACCTGAAAAATATGGCGGTATGGAAATGGACAAAATTACTACAGCAATAGCAGCAGAATCATTGTCTGTTGGTTTTGTTCCGTCTTTTACAGCAATTTGGTCTGTACAAACCGGAATCGGAAGTTTACCGATTGTTTGGTTTGGAACACCTGAGCAAAAAGCTAAATACTTGCCAAAAATGGTTACTGCAGAATTGGTAGGCTCTTATGGTCTTACTGAACCATCCGCCGGGTCAGATGCGCTTAGTGCACTCACAACTGCAAAACTAACTGAAGATGGCAAGCATTATATAATTAATGGTGAAAAAGTATTTATTACCAATGGTGGGTGGGCTGATGTATTTATCACTTACGCCAAAGTGGATGGTGATAAATTCAGTGGATTTATTATTGATAGAGATACTCCCGGTTTTGAGGTAGGTCCTGAAGAACATAAAATGGGAATGAAAGGTTCCTCTACGGTTTCATTAGTATTCAAAGATGCAAAAGTACCGGTTGAAAACCTATTATATAAAGTTGGCAAGGGTGCAACTATCGCATTTAATGTCTTAAATTTAGGGCGATTTAAATTAGCTGCCTCTGATTTAGGTGGAAGCAAAGTGGTCATTACTGAAGCGGTGAAATATGCTTTAGAACGTAGGCAATTTGGTCAACCAATTGCACATTTTGATGCAATTAAAGGCAAGTTCGCCGATATGATTATTGGAACTTATTCCGCTGATAGTATGATATATCGAACCATTGGGCTAATTCAAGATGCGATCAATGCACTTGATAAAAATGATGATGATTATTATATTAAAATTGGCGAAGCAATGGAACTTTACGCCATAGAAGCATCAATGGCAAAAGTCTATGGCAGTGAAACATTTGGAAAAGTTGCCGACCATGGAATACAAATTCTTGGTGGATATGGATTTATTGAAGATTATCCATTTGCCGGAGTATATCGTGATACGCGAATTGATAGAATTTGGGAAGGATCAAATGAAATCAATCGTATGATTATCACCGGTTATATGATGAAAAGAGCCCTTATGGAAGAACTTCCCATTCGTGAAAATATCCAAAAAATTGAGGATTATCTTGCGACTGATCCAAACGGAAAAAATACACCCGAGGACAAGTTAGATCACGAGATACAAATGCTAGAAGCTGGGAAAATGTTAGGTTTGTACTTATTTCATGAAGCTTTATGCGAATATGGTCAAGATTTGAAACATGAACAACAGTTAACTGAAATTCTTGCAAATATTTTCATAGATATCTATACAGCTGAAAGCACAATATCACGCGTTCACCAAAATATCGAATCAGGCAATAACGATAGAATTCCGTTATATATAGCAAAAGTATTTACAGCAGAAGCATCAATTCGATTGCTTAATATGGCGCTTACTGGAATGAACGGCATTTATAAAGGAAATCTTAAAAATGTAATTGTTGAACATTTGAAGAACTTCCAAGTAAGGATGCTTCCAAAAATTGATATTATCGAAATGAAACGCTTGATAGCTGAACATGTTTATTCAAAACAATCATACCCATTTTAGGAGAATATTATGAGTACAAAATCTGTTATAGTTGATGCAGTAAGATCACCAATAGGTGTTAAAAAAGGAAACTTGGTTGGAATACGACCCGATGATCTGACCGCACAAGTAGTTAAAGGATTATTAAAAAGAAATCCAAATCTAAAACCTGAAATGATAGAAGATGTTGTTTTGGGATGCGCTTTCCCCGAAGGTCCGCAAGGAATGATAATGGCTCGTTCTGTAGCTGTACTTGCAGGAATACCCAAAGAAGCCGGTGGAAAAGTAATCAATCGTTTCTGTGGATCATCAATGGATGCAGTTCATCAACTCAGTACTGCCATCGAAAGCGGTGACATCGATGTTGGAATCGCAGTTGGTGTAGAAGATATGTTCTCAGTTCCAATGGGCGGTTTTGCTCCTGACTTCCATCCCGAATTAGCCGAACAGGAATTCTACATTGGCATGGGTGATACAGCCGAAAATCTTGCTAAAGAAGGAAATATCTCTCGTGAAGATCAAGATGATTTTGCAATCGCATCACATAAAAAAGCCCTAAAAGCACAAGCTGACGGTAAATTCAAAAATGAGCTTATACCAATCGTGGGTTTTGATGGAACAATAGTTGAAAAGGACGAAGGTCCACGTGAACCTGATGTAGAAAAAATTAAATCACTGAAACCAGCTTTTTCCGTAGATGGCACAGTAACTGCAGCAACGAGTAGTCCGATTACATTTGGAGCTGCCGCCATAATCGTTGCGGGTGAAGATTTTGCAAAAAAGAATAAACTGCAGATCAGAGCTGAAATTGTTAGCAGAGCTGTTGCAGGAGTAGATTGGAAACGAATGGGCGCCGGTCCACTACCTGCTACTGAAAAAGCATTGAAAAAAGCAAAAATGTCAATGGATGACATTGAAACCATTGAACTAAATGAAGCATTCGGAGCTCAATCGTTATTTGTTATTCGTACCGGTGGGTGGGATATGAAAAAAATAAATCATAATGGTGGCGCTATTGCTGTAGGACATCCTTTGGGTTGTTCAGGTGCAAGAATCTTAACTACATTAATTAATGTGATGGAACAGAAAAAAACAACAACCGGTTTAGCCACAATGTGTATCGGCAGTGGTCAAGGAATTGCAACAATCATTAAGCGACCTGCTTAACTAAAGAGGTAAAAATGGAATACAAAATTGAAAAAGTCGCTATTTTAGGCGCAGGAGTTATGGGAGCTCAATTAGCAGGACATCTTGCTAATGCCGGCATCCCTTCGCTCTTATTTGACATAAACCAGGAATTAGCAGAAAAAGGTGTAGAAATTCTGACAAAACTAAAACCTGCTCCTCTTTATAAACCAAAAAATGCTAAGATGATCACACCTTGCAATTATGATGATGATATTGAGAAAATCAAAGAAGCAGATTGGATTATGGAAGCAGTTGCTGAACGGTTGGATATTAAACACATCGTTTATAAAAATATCACACCACATCTTAAAGAAACAGCAATTGTTACGTCCAATACATCGGGCATACCGCTTGCTTCGCTAATTGAGGTATTCCCGGAAGAAGTAAAAAAACGTTTCATGATTACTCACTTCTTTAATCCTCCTCGCTATATGCGATTATTAGAACTCGTAAAAGGCGAAGACACGTCTGATGATGTTTATGATACTATGGCTGAATTTGGTGAAAACGTATTAGGTAAGGGTATTGTTCACGCAAAGGATACACCGAATTTTATCGGAAACCGAATTGGTGTTTACGGAATGATGGTAACCATTAAAATTGCTCAGGAAATGGGTTTAACAATAGAGGAAGTCGATAAACTAACCGGAACATTGGTAGGACGCGCAAAAAGCGCGACTTTTCGGACAGCCGATGTTGTTGGACTAGATACACTTGCTCACGTAGCTACCGGTAGTTATGAACGCGGAGAAAATGATGAAGAACGCGATATCTTCAAACTACCTAATATTATTAAAACACTAATTGATGATGGAAGATTGGGTGCAAAAACCAAAGCCGGATTTTACAAAAAGGACGGCAAAACAATTCTTTCGGTCAATTTGGAAAACGGTGAATATGGTCCACAGAAAAAAGTACGTTTCGACGGATTCCGTCTTGCAAAAGATCGTCAAATTACGGGAGAAAAAATTGCAGCGCTCGCATTTAGTGATGATAAAGCCGGCAAGTTTTTCTGGGAAATATTATCCCGCACCCTAATTTATTCGGCAAATCGCATTCCTGAAATAAGTGATGATGTTGTAAATATCGATAACGCACTTAAATGGGGATTTGGTTGGGAATTAGGTCCGTTTGAAACTTGGGATGCTATTGGTGTTGAACGTGCTGTAAATCGAATGAAAGACGAAGGTAAGGCGGTTCCTAAATGGGTTGAAGAAATGCTCGCCGCTGGACATTCTACTTTCTACAAGATTGAAGATGGGAAACACACATATTACAATCCACTTAAGAAAAATAGATTATCAATAAGTTTAAGTGAAAAAATGCTCAATCTTAATTTAGAAAAGTCTAAAGGTAATTTAATCGAACGTGATTGGAGCGCAAGTTTAATTGATATTGGTGATGGTGTATTAAATGTAGAATACCATTCGATATTGCAACCATTCTTAAATCCAATTGATGGTTCAATGGTACAAACAATTCAAAAAGGATTGGATTTGCTTGATAGCGGAAAATACAAATCAATGGTACTCGGGCATCAGGGACAGAACTTTTGCGCAGGAGCTAATTTAGCCGGTATACTACAATTCTGCGAGAATAAAGACTGGAAAGGTCTTGAGGATACAACTAAGCTATGGCAAGATCTTACACAGCGTATTCGGTTCTCCAAAGCACCTATAGTAGCTGCTCCATTCCATTTAACACTCGGAGGCGGATTTGAATTCATTGCTCCGGCAGCACATCGCGTTGCGGCAGCGGAATTATATATAGGAGCAGTTGAGGTAGGTGTTGGATTAGTACCCGGAGCCGGTGGTAACCTTAGATTGCTATTGAATCTCATGGAAAATTCTGGAGCTAGTGGTATAAGGAATGCTTTCCAAATATCTCAAAAGGCATTCGAAACAATTGGCTTTGCCAAAATCGCGACAAGCGCAGATGAAGCTAAATTTGTAGGTTATTTGTTAAAAACCGATACTGTTATTATTAATAATGATCATCGGATTTGGACAGCAAAGCAAAAAGCTCTCGAACTTATGGATGGATACAAACCTCCTGTGTATCGTGATGATATAAAATTACCCGGAGTTGGTGGGCGCACAACGATAAAAATGGCAATTAAAGGATTTAAAGCACAAGGTAAATTGTCAGATCATGATGAAGTGATTGGAAATAAATTAGCATACATTCTAACCGGTGGTGATAAAGCAGGACTAACGAAAAGTGTTGATGAACAATATTTATTAGATATTGAACGTGAAGCATTCATGTCTTTAGCTGCAGAACCATTGTCACAAGCTAGAATTGGGTTTATGCTGAAACGAGGAAAACCGCTTCGCAACTAATAGTTTGTCTAATGATAAAAAAATACTCGCAGTATATACTTTATGCGGGTATTTTTTTATTGTAGTATCTTTTAGTTGTTAACTAAACAATCGTAAATTTGAATAATATTATCCGAAAAATAATTATCATTATAAAAATCAAATCAAGGAATAAATAAAATGAGTAATGGAAACATAAAAAATCGCTGGTTTGTTGTCATCGGTGCAATCTTAATTCAATTGGCACTTGGAGCAATATATGCCTGGTCAGTTTTTACACCTAAATTAACAGATGTTAATGGTCAGTATCAGTTTACTGCCGGACAAGCAGCATGGATATTTTCTGCTGGATTGTTCTTTTTTGCTTTAGTTATGATTTGGGCAGGACGTAAACTATCACAATTTGGTCCGCAAAAACTTGCGATGGCAGGTGGATTGGTACTCGGATTAGGTTATATATTAGCAGGATTATTTGGTACAAACTTTATACTACAATTTTTGTTTATTGGTGTTATAGGTGGTTCCGGTATCGGACTAGCATATGTCGTACCAATCGCAGTTGGAGTAAAATGGTTTCCGGATAAAAAAGGTATGTTAACAGGACTTGCAGTAGCAGGTTTTGGCTTTGGTGCAACAATATGGGTTAAATGGGCAGGTGCCTGGGGCGGTGGCCTTTTGAATACATTTTCTATTGCAGGATTAGATGGTGTAAGAAGTGTATTTATACTCTATGGTATTATTTTTGGTCTAATGGTTTTGATTGGCAGTCTTGTGATGAAAGATCCCCCTGAAGGATGGCTCCCTGATGGATATACACCTCCAAAAGTAACAGATGCCAAAACTTCCGGAGTTGTTAATTTTGAATCCAATGAAATGATCAGAACTCCTCAGTATTATATGCTATTTATTACTTTTGTATTTTCTGCGTTAGCAGGATTAATGGTTATTTATTGTATAAAATTATTTGGGATTGATGCACTTACCTTTTCAAAACTGGGATCACTCGACCCAACTTCTGAAGGTTTTGCTGATACTAAAGTATGGGCAAGTGCAATTGCCGGAACTGCGATGGCATGGTATGCAATTTTAAATGGCTTAGGTCGTATAGCTTGGGGAACTGTCTCTGACAAAATCGGACGAAAAACTGCTATTGCTTTGATGACCTTATTTCAGGGTATCGTTATGTTAGCTTTCTTTAAAGTTGGAGGTACAGCAATTGGACTTATAGTTGCCGCGAGTATTATTGGTTTCAATTTTGGTGGAAATTTCGCCTTATTCCCTGCCGCAACTGCAGACTTTTTTGGTAATAAGAATGTTGGTAAAAACTATGGTTTTGTATTTTTTGCATATGGAATAGCGGGTATTTTGGGTCCGCAAATTGCCGGAATATTTAAAGATAGCGCTAAGGGTGCTTTAACTCCCGATGCATGGCTTACTCCATTTGTTATAGCTGGCGTAGCATGTTTGCTTGGCGCATTGATTACACTATTTTTAAAACCACCAAAAACCGTATAATTTATATTAATGATTGTAAATAAAAAAACTCCCCTTTTTTTTAGGGGAGTTTTTTTTATTTATATAACCTCCCCCTAAATCCCCCTCTAAAGGGGGACAGTCATTTTAAAAATTAAATACTAACCCTAACGATAAATGTGAAAAATCTTCCATTTGTGTAAAACTATTTTCGGGATTATCCTCATCTCCAATAAATTTGCTAACTCCTAGCTTCAATTCCCAATTTTCGATTGGCGAATAACCGACATTCATTCCAAGCATATAACCGGTTTCTTCTAAGTTTATTAAACTCATAGCTTCAATCTCAATACGATCATCAAAGAAATTTGTGGAACCATTTACAATTAACGCTTTCTCCGCTATCATGGCAAATGGTGTTCCCATTCCAGGCGTGAAATTATCCTTTGTTAAAGGGATGGGGGCTACACCATTAAACATAGTACCTTCAGCAGATAAAACATTAGTTCCTAAAAATTGTACGCCCAAATTGAAGTCAGAGAATCCTGAGTATTCAAGTTGAAACACATATTGTAAGTAATTTGAATCCACATCTAAAACTTGATCTGTGTTTTTCTCATAAATATTTTCTGTATTAAAATATCCGATTTCACTGCGTAAGGTAAATTCCCCAACAAATGTCACAATATCGGTACCGAACATAACCGTTTTATGAAATCCAAATTGTGGAATAAATGACATCATAAGCATATCCGTTGGTTTAAGTGCTAGGAGACTAAAACTTCTATCATAACCATTAAAATAGGATAATGACGCATCACCCCAGTTAAACGTACCTTGTAGTCTCGCGCCATATTCTAAGGGATTATCAATATCATCATATTTCTCCGGTTCAAATGGAAATTGAATTGGAAAATCTTCTTCCCCAAAAGGTAGACGATTTGCAGTATGTTCGGGAATTACAATCACCTCCGCATTTAAATTATTCCAATAAGCTTTTAGTGAGCCGGATAGAATACCAATTTTCCTATCAGGACCGGTTAAAAACATATAATAAAAATCATAAGGATTGATATTGTCGGTTGGATTATTGCCATCTGCAGCACCCCAAGTATGTATCATTTTCCCAAGTTTTACTTCTCCAAAAGACGGATACCAAGCTAAATAGGCTTCACGTAGATCCAAAGATGCTTCGGTTCCTTTCCACCGCGCTTCGATAGCAGTATTGGTTTTTAGATCAAAATCACCAATCGAGTATCCTAACTGCAACTCTGCTAAACGAAACGGTAAAGATATTTCTGAACCATTAGATATCCGCATTAGATATGTCGGTGAAACTGACCCGGAATACTGAACTTGTGCGAAAGCAAGTAATGGCAATAGTAATAATATAAATCTTTTCATTTTTTATTCTCTAATCATCACTAACATCATTTTGAATTTTTCAATCGCCTTTAAAGCGTGCGGTTTATTTGCAGGCATTATGATCATCTCTTCAGCCTGAACAATATTTGATTCGCCGTCAATTAAAACATCAGCTTTGCCGTCTAATATTTGAACTAGTGCATCAAACGGTGCTGTGTGTTCACTTAATCCTTGCCCTTTATCAAAAGCGAAAATTGTTATTGTTCCTTTCTCTTTTTTAATTATTGTTTTACTAACTACAGATTCCTTTTGATATTTAATAAGGTCTGAGATTTTGTTTGATTTATTTAAATTCATAATATTTTTATCGTGGTAATCTTTTTAGATTTTTCTCTTGAAAAAGATTGTCGTTAACACCAGTATCCAATTCAAGATTATCAAATATTAAACGTGTATTATGATTTTTTTGAACATTCTCCACATACATATCTTGAGGAACATCATATCCTTTAAGTTTCATATATTTTATCAATTTTATTTTTAATATTCTATCAGACCTATCGTAGGATTCTTCTTTCATAACTAAATAATCTGATTTAGAAACCCACGACAAATGTTTTGAATATTCTGAATCCAATTCAGGGTTCGGTACAGATTCAAGTAGATAATAATCAATTTCATTAATTATTTCACTTCCTTTTAGAGTATACGTGTACTCCTCAAGTTCTCTTGAGGTCATGTCTTCGTAGCTCATATCAGAACCCATAAATGAATCTGCTTTTTGCTTGGAAGATATTCTACGAACTTTATTAAATGCCGGTAACCACAACCGCATTTCATCGTCCTTACCATCTTGTTCGATTTTTAAGAAAGCAACTCCTTTATCATCTGCCGGAGCAATGAACCAAATAATCTGTTTTTTTGAATCATCCTTAGATGCTGAATGAATAGTAGATGTCCGAGTTTTTCCCTTTTTGTTTGTCAGAACCATTGTCAAATCGGCTTTCATATCCTTCGGTTTTTGTTTATCTTCAATTTGTTTTGCAATTTCATAGCCGGTTTGTGAATACACATAACTAACCAGTAATACTACTATACTAATATATTTTTTCATTATTTATATCTCCTAATTATTCTTTATTAATTTTTCCTTAGCTAATTCAATTATAGATGCCATCAGGGTAAGTGTTCCAACGGAGGTTGCTATCATAGCAAGAACCATTAATCCACCAATATGTTGTATTGGAATAAATGATGAAAACAGTAAAGCTCCAAAAGCCATATTTGAACCTGCATTTAATAATATCGGATATCCGACATCGTCTATAGTTTGATTTGTTATTTTATTCTGATCGCTAGAACTTTCAGAAATTCTCTTGAATTGCGAAATGTAATGGATTGCAAAATCTACCCCTACACCAATTATAACCGAGGACAGTATTGCTGTAACGTGGCTAAAGTCAATACCTAACCAACCCATTAATCCAAAATTCAGTATAACAGCTGCTAGCAAAGGTGTAACTGCAATAACGCCCCATCGTATTCTTTTAAAAAAGATACTAGCAATAAAAGCAATCAGAATTATTGAAGCAAAAATGCTAATAAAAGATGATCTAACAATCATATCGGTAAGATCCCTGAATACGACCAACATCCCAGTCGTAGTTATATTTATATCTTCATTGATTTCATTTTCAATGAATTTGTCAATTTCATTAACAAATTTTGCAATCTCTTGTGTCGAAATACTACTCATGAATGAGGTTATCAATCCTGTTTCATAATCATAATCTACTAATGATTCGAAATCATCAGGATCTCCGGACATTGAGTATAAAGTAAATAAATTATTTATTTTATCACGAGTATCCGGGATTACATCATAAGCAGGGTCATCATCCATAACTGTTTTATGCATTAATTTGATTATGTCAGCAATGGAGATTGATGTTGCAACATCAGGGTTTTTTTGAATGAAAGTTTGTATTAATTCCATTTCTTTTAATACCTCAGGAGATTTGATATCACCCTCAATTCTGAATTCCATATCCATGGTACCACTCATTTCTTCATCAAGAAATTCCATGCTATCACGGATTTCGCTCCCTTCTTTGAAAAATTTCATGACATTTACTTCAATATTTAACTTTTCAATACCAAATGCTGCTAGACCTACTATTATTAATGCCGATGCTAATACAACCTTTGGATAAGTCATTACATTTCTACCAAGCTTATCAATAATTCTTTCTATGTGACCGACATTTTTAATTGCGCGAGAATTTAGATTCCATTTTTTTAATGAAATTAAAGCCGGCAGCAATAATGATGACATTAACCACGCCCAAGCAATTCCAAATGAGATAGCTACACCATATCCAATCAATTGTTGCAAGGGAGCAAAAACCATCGCCATAAAGGCGGCTATAGTTGTCAGACTTGTCAAGAATATTGGTAATAATAGCGACTCCATTGTGATGGTTAATGATTCTTTAACATCTTTAGTAATACGCATTTTTTTAAAGAATTTTGTCAGAAAATGTACTCCATCAGCATTGGCGATTGTTAATAGCACTATAGGCATCGATGTATTAAGTAGTGAAAACAGAAATTTATCAGATCCTGTTAATTTATATATCCACCCCATAAACCCAAGCATGGCAACCAATGATGATAGTATAACAATTAAATTCATTAGAACAGCAGGAACACTACGTAAGCTTAAAAACAATATCAGTATCATGATGATAAGACCAATACGCATTAAGAAGTTTATGTCGGTTCTAATAATCCCCGGCATAGTCCCCATTAAATAAATCTGTCCTCCATAATGAACTTCATAACTATCTAGATATTTTCCAGTAGTACTAACCACATTATTACTGAACATATCCATATCAGTATCAGCTATAGGCTTAACAATTACATTAAGAAAATCTTTATTGTTGCTGACAAGCCGATCTGCCATATCTGAATTTTCTTCAAGATAGTCTTTAATCGACAATATCTCCTCTTCTGTTAAATCTCTATTTGGTTGCAAATCACTGATTTCTAAAAAACCATCCTCACTATCCATTCGATTACTTGTTGTTATTGTCATAACTTTGTCTACTTCAGGAATTGCTTCTAACGCCTCGCTTACATCCCAAAGAGTTCTCAAAGTTTCCGTATTATAAACTGATTTACCACTATTCCCAAAAGCAATAAACATCATATCAGTAGAACCAAACTCGTCTTTTATTGTATTCCAAGTTTCCACTGATTCTATATCCTGTGGTAATATTTTCATCATATCATCCTCAAGAACCAGCCATTGCAATCCGAATGCCAAAATAATCATTGATAAAATACTAATAATTATTACTCTTTTCGGGTGATCTAAAGATTGTGTAATTGTCCAATTCTTAATTTTTGAATTCATCATTATTCCTTTTAAATATTCGAGTTATTCACATTACTACTTTCTATCATTACTGCAACTCCATCTTGTGTAAATAAACCTTCAGTTATCATTTTTACAAATAGGCGGATGGTATCCACAGGAGCCAAATTATTTTCTAGAAAAAATTCCGGTTGAAAGGTATTATTCACGATATTCATATATACTATGGCAACTTTCTCCATATCTACGTCAGCTTTTGCTAATCCTTTATTCTGCGCTTCCTTGAATATGTCAGCGATATATTGGGTTAGTTCTAATCTAAAATTCTCAATTTTCTTCCATACCTGTGGATAGCGTATTTTTAATTCCATCGCATTTTCCATCTTTAAATAACCAATCTTTTTCATGAGAAAATCCATTACCATAGTAAATTTGATAACTGGATTTTCATCCGATTTTACAACAGATTGAAATTTGTGCTTTACTGACCCTGTGAAATATCCGACAATTTTTTCAATCAATTTTTCTTTAGTAGGAAAGTATTTATAGATTGTTTTCTTACTCATCCTAAGATTAGTAGCTAAGGTCTCGACAGTGAAAAATTTAACGCCATCTTTTAAAAAAGTTTCAAAACCTTGTTCTAGTATTATATTTTTAGATTGTTCGTTTTTATCCATTGGAAACGTATTGTGTATATTTCGTTTCCAATATTATCGAAATTTAGGACACAATCGCAAGAAGAATTATATAATAGTTAAACAAATAATTAATTAGAAAGTGCCATAAGGAATCTTAAAATATGGCGTATTACTCTTATAACAAAAATGGATATACCTAAAATCAAACTAATAAAAAAAAGTGCCCAAGGATAATTAAACACTACATTTTGATTAATAGATACAAGCGAATCTTGTAAATATGTAAAAATAATAATAATGCCTACGAATATTACAGATATCCATTCTAGAGTACTAAAAGAAAGCTGATATTCTTGGTCTTCAAAAATTAGAATTATTAATGATGATATAATTAAGCACGATGAAACAAGAATTGGACTTAACACTGGCCCAAGCCAAGGAAAAGGAATGAGAAATAATATATCCCAGGAAAAAAATGACTCAGGCCAGTTAATAAATACTTTTAGCCATATGTAATAAAAAATATCCCAAACACCAAAAGCAAACATAAATAATGCAAATCTTTGCAGGAAATTTTTACCTACTATATATCCTAATCCTATTAACATAATTATTGTAGATACTTCTCGACCTAATTCTATCAACAGGTGTGAATTATTAAAGGATTGAAGTGGAAAAGGAAATCCGTCTGGATAATAAAGCGACCTTAAATAGATAACAACAGCACTTTCTATATAAGCAAATGCGATTAATAATATTAGAATTAACAGTATATTTTTTTTCACCGTTAACTACATTGTTATTCTATTTTTATTAACTATTTTTCTCCAAGCATTCCAATCATTAATATTCTCAAGCAATAATGCACGAAATGCTTCAGGATAATTTTCAAAATATCCCAATTCTTTTTCAATTGAAAAATGTTGATGACCGTCTAAAGTAAGTGTTGGAAGTAGAGTCTCTTCCCCAATTCTATTTGTGGTATATGATATCCCTTTTTATTGCATAGTTTAGAATCCAGAGTGGCGTCTAGTCGATACCATTTATCAGAAATATTAACTGCGACTAATGCATGCAATGGTAAGAATCCGTCCGGAAGCAAATCTTTAAAACGGGTATTAACTAATATGTAATCTTTAACATTGTGAAATACTAAACAAGTCGGAATTTCAACTGCCCGTAACAAAGCTGTTAAGACAATTGCCTTTTGATGACAGAATCCGAGTCCCTTTTTTAAAATGACTGAAGCGTACCAACTTGATAATCCTATTACCTCGGGCGCGAAATCGTAAACAATATTATCCCTTACAAAATCGAAAATAAGTTTTGTTCTTTCCCATGGATTATTGCTTTTTATTTTTAACTGATTTATCTTTGATTGGATAAGCTGATTGTCGAAATCGAATATTGCGCTGCTCGTTAAACAAGTCTTTATATTCAACTCTTTGGAAACTTTTGCTTCGGATAACGAACTACCCAAATAGTAATTTAATTGGTCTAACTGATTTCTATTCATAGAATTAAATCTCAATCACATATTATTTCTTAGTTACCTTTTGTTTCATAGTCTATTTTTTGAAGAATATTATCAAGGGATAGTTATTGCCCCATTAATTTCCCCATTATAAACAATGCCAAAAAAAATATTATGATTGGCATAGCTGGTAATACTTTAGAAATTAGTGATCTCATATTTTATTCTCTATTTTATATTTAATTAATAAATTTATTATTAACATTATTTTTTAACTCCAAATAACGAATTACTAAAGAAGTTCTTAGAATATCACCTGCTTCCATAACATACTCATACGAGGTTTTAGCCAATGAATATTTTTCATCCTTTAATACATGATGTAATCCAGTTAATGCAAATATTTGTACATGTTTCTTATGGTAATTATGATTGATAATTGTTTCTATACCGTAACCTGAATTTTTTATTTGAGGGAGAAGATGTACCACATCCTTTTTCCAAACTGCGCGTTCTCCTGATAACCACTTTAAATAATTTCTAGCCACCTTGTAACGCTGTCTATAAAAAGGAGGATATCCGACAGTCATCTCGATTTGATTATTTAAAAGGGGTTTTACTAACATACTAATATGCATATTGTTTAAATTGATAAGATCAGCATCAATAAATAAGAGAATTCCATCACTTGCTTTTTGAATACCCTTTGTTATCGCATTTCCCTTTCCCTGGTTTACAGCAAGGTTTATAATTTTAATGTTTGAATCTGACTTAAAGTAATCTAGAACAAGACTAGTATTATCGGTTGATCCGTCATTGACCACGATGACCTTATCAACAATACTGTTATTAGATAGTGTTTTTACTACTTGGTAAATTGTATTTTGCTCATTGTAAGCACAAACAATTGCAGTAACCGTAGTATTATTAGTAATATGATTTATATCATTCATTATTTATTTTCCTATTATATTCTTTCAACGCCTTGATAGTAGCGTTATAACCTAATTCGATTGCCTCTTCGGCTTTATAAAAATCCCAAGAATTTATATCTCTAGTATCAGGTTCTATAAGAAGATCTGGTTTGTATAAATCAATTTGAAATTGGGCTATTTTTGCCTGAGATATCATTACTGTTTTTTGTATAATTTGAATTATATTTGGATTTTTAGTATCATCACTTTTACTTTTTTGAATAAAAGAAAAAGGCCAATTTGTTTCAGACAGAATACTGTCTGCATTTACAAAACTAATTTCAGTAGCTTCATCTGAAATATCGGGAGGTGCCAGTACATTAACAGCAATTATAAATTCTGCACCCATTTCTTTAACTGCATTCATAGGAATTGGATCTATAAGCCCACCATCGACCAAAGTTATTTCCTGATATTTTTGAGGATCAAATATAGCAGGTATCGAGATACTTGTTCTTACTGCCTTGACCAAACTACCATTATTGATTATGTATTGTTTCCCAGTCATAATATCTGCGGCTGTTGCTGTAAATGGTATTTTTAAATCTTCAATCTTTTTATCACCTATATGTGTTAACAAGAAATCCTCAATTTTCTCACCATTTATAAATCCAGAAGTTGGGATAATAGGGTCAATTAATTTAATAACATCTTTCTTTTCTATGTTTATTGCTATCTGCTCGATAGAATCAATTGGTATGCCCGCAACATATGCTGCTCCAATTAATGATCCCATACTGCTGCCAGCCACAAAATCAATTGGTATATTGGCTTCATCTAAGGCTTTCAGCACTCCAATATGAGTTAAGCCTTTAGCAGCCCCACCACCTAGAGCTAACCCAATTTTTTTATTTGAGATAAATTTGTCATTGATAGCAATTAGATTAGATTGTTGATTTAAATCATTGTCATGTTCATTAGTTGTTAAGTTTTGAGAGGCCAAGAGAGTAAAACTATTAGATTCTACCATTATAAATATTGTTGCAATTCCCAAGATTATGGTTAATAGTATTGTTATAATTTTCATATTTTTATTTAAACTCCTACGTAGTTATTTTTAATATTTTCTTCACATTTTTTGCCAATTTGTTTTCTATTCCATTTATTTACTGCAATATCATCTGGTGTAATAGGTTCTAATAGCTCCACTTTTAATACAATTGATTTCAAAGTAAATAACCGCAAAATATGTGGGATTAGTGGAATATTACTTTCATGAAATATAATGTGATTAATTTTATTGATCTTTGACGAATTATTGATCTCTTTAATTTTTATTGTTAGTGGTTGAATATCGTAATGTGTATTCAGGCCTATTTGGTAAAATGATGTATTAAAAGGACGTAAATGAACCCCGTTATTCGTACCACCTTCGGGGAAAAAGGCAAAATTAAGTTTAGTATTATTTAACATTAAAGTAGTCTTATCAATTATATTCGGGATTGTTGTTTTCCTTGAGCGATCTATAAATAAAAATCCCATCAGTTCCATAACTTTGCCAATTAAAAACATATTTTTTATTGAAGTATTTGATAGAACCATACAAGGCGACAAAGCCATTAATGTTAATGAATCCAAATAACCCCAATGATTAGAAACAAAAATTGTATCTTGTTTAGGTACAGCACTGTTTATTTTGATTGTAACACCAATTATAAATAGCAATAATTTTGATAATGGATTAATTATATATTTTGTATTTATTGCAATAAAAATATTTTTTCTAAAGGGTATTAATAATGTTTTTAATAAAATACTAGAAAGAATGCCAACAACTAAAAAAAATAGAAACATTGAGGTTTTTACAGCCACACGAGGAATATATCTCAAGTTAACACTGTTCGACTGTTTTAGTATTTTGGTCGAATAAATCATAAAAAATTTTATCTTGATTCAATTCCTTTAAAGAGAATACTTAACATTTGTATTGTAGACTCTTCAATATCTTTAGTTTCTTCTTGCATAATAAGAGGAACTTCCAAGCCCTTCATAGCAATTACAATAACTTC
>Ga0190293_1000234_pt1 | contig 19539 bp, 19 predicted proteins | sample 48693001_MG_FD_161671 | JGI IMG/M metagenome (GOLD analysis project Ga0190293, IMG submission 161671) | Hydrothermal vent microbial mat bacterial communities from Southern Trench, Guaymas Basin, Mexico - 4869-30-0-1_MG | ecosystem: Environmental > Aquatic > Marine > Hydrothermal vents >...
TGCGCGATTCTCCAGATCTTTCGTTGTATCGAGCGTGTGGCGCAATACCGGGTCCCTGGCCAATGCGTTGAGTAGTTGTTTTACGGACCAGCCTTCGACAATAGTGAAGCGGTAACTGACAACTTTTCCGGACACCAGCAGGTTCAACAATTGTACCGGCATCATACCGGGTAAAAGCGTGTATTCACCCGTTTTAATAGTCACCTGCTGAAGCCGGCTCAACAAACGCCAGCGCCAATCCATACGGGTAGCGCCCTGCTGTTCAAGTTTTGCTATCACCGAACGAATGCTGGCACCGGGTTCCACCTCGAGCACCAGGCCTGCTTCATCAATATCCAGGGGTGTTTGCAGAAAGTGCTGATATTGCTGCCACAAACCCGACATGCTGGCCGTAGCCAGCAGTATCATGATCAAAGCGACCGGCAATACGCGTTTCATGTTTTCCTGATGCCATCCAGTAGCCAGGTTTGCAATTCACGGGTTACCGGCCCGATCTCGTATTCCTGATCATCTATTGCAGTAAGCGGTACGATACCTCTGACGGAATTGCAGATGAACACTTCATCAGCCTCTCGCAGCATATCCACCATGATACGGCGCTGTTCACAACGATCCCCGAACTCATCAAGGATCTGGCTGCGCACGACCCCCCTGACACCACAGAGATCCAGTCTCGGCGTCAGCAGGCGATCTTCCATGACCAGGAAAATGTTTGCTGCAATAGCGCTGATAACGTGATCTTCCCGATCCAGCAGAATACCTTCGGCCACACCGGCATCACGCAGTTCTGCACTGGCCAGCACCTGCTCAAGCCGGTTCAAATGCTTTATTCCACCGAGTGCTGGTTGTATTGCCAGCCGAATATCACAGATCCGGGCCCTGACACCCTCCCGGGCCAATTCAGCAATACCATCAGGGTAGATATGGGCACTGACTATCCTGACGCAATTATTATCTTCAGGTGGCATGTAACCCCGTGCCTCACCGCCCCGGGTAAGCACGATTTTAACCACCGCATCGGGCAAGCCCGCGCTGACGGTTTGCACTTCCCGTAACAGGATAGCCTGCGGCGGCATGGCCAGGCCCAGGCGCTCACAACCGACACCCAACCGGTCCATATGGGCCTGCCACCTCAGCGGGCGACCGCCACGCACCACCAGTGTGTCGAACAACCCGTCTGCATAGTTCAAGCCACGATTTGAGGTTTCTACCAGTGATGAAATTTCGCCATTTACCAGACATTCAAGCATGATGTTGTCCCAACGCCTTTAATAATCCGAGAGCCTTGTCCACGGTTTCCGCCACCTCGTTATCCGGTATCGAATCCGTCACAATGCCGGCCCCGGTCCGGAAACTGATTTGCCTGTCATTTAATAACATAGAACGTATTAGAATGTTCAAATCCATACTGCCATCAAGCCCCAGGTAACCGAAGGAACCGGTATAGAAACTGCGGCCTTTCTGTTCCAGTTCCGCAATGATTTCCATGCAACGCACCTTCGGACAACCGGTGATGGTGCCGCCCGGAAAAACCGCACGGATGACATCGACCGGTGTAGCCCCGGGCCGTAAACGGCCGCGCACATTGGAAACGATATGATGAACATGTTCATAGGTCTCGACAACCATCAATTCATCAACTTCAACCGTTCCGGTTTCACAAACCCGGCCCAGGTCATTGCGCTCCAGATCGATCAGCATGATGTGTTCTGCACGCTCTTTCGGGTGTGCCAGCAGTTCGCGGCTCAGAGCCTGGTCGGAATCACGGTCTGCACCACGCGGGCGGGTGCCTGCTATCGGTCTGGACTGGACATCGCCCTTGCTGACACTCACCAGTCTTTCCGGTGAAGAACTCATTAACAGGTAATCTTCCCAACGCACCATGCCGGCAAAGGGTGCAGGGTTATTTTTTCGCAGGGATTGGTAAAGCGCAGCGGGGTCGACCGGTCCGTCAAATTCTCCGTGCCAGCCGCGGGACAAATTAACCTGGAATACGTCACCATCCAGGATGTACTCATGTATTCGTTCAACAGCACGTTTGAAATTCTGTGGAGGATCCGGGGCCAGATCTGATATGTCCGTGCATTGACCAGCGGGCCCGACATCCAGATTCCGGAGCTCATTGTGCATCTCATCCAGCAGAGCTTCGGTCTCCGCAACCAGGTGCAATATCCCCGGCTGCTTTGGACGGGTGTAGATGACAGCAGGGCAACGACTGGCAAAGGCGACCGGAAACCCATCATCTGCCGCAGGAAACGCCACAACCGGTTCAATTTCTGCCGCCAGTTCATAGCCGAGATACAAAAACCAGCCACCGACAAAAGGCCAGTTAATCTCTTCATCTGGATCCTGTTTTTCCCGCTGATACCATTCATCAAGCCGGGACAGAAAACCCGCTCCTTCACCCGGGCCACTTAAACGACCATTGCTGTGCAAGCACAGTTGCTCGCCGCTGCTTCGCAGTAACAGGCTGCACTCACCCAGCGGTCCGGGTGCGGCGCTGTCGAGCAGGTAGGGATAGCAATCGGGTAATGCGGTTGCGACGCCGGCCAGGTCGTACGCATATTCTAACGAACAGCTATACAAGGCCGGGGGCAGCCGGGGTCAATCAGTGAATTTGCGGAAAACGAGGGCGCCGTTGGTACCGCCAAAACCGAATGAATTGGACATCGAAATGTTCACATCCGTTTCGCGTGCCGTGTTGGGCACATAATCCAGATCACAACCTTCACTCACGTTTTCCAGATTGATGGTTGGCGGGATGATGCCATCACGCAAACTGAGCAGGCTGAAGATGGCTTCAACACCACCCGCGGCGCCCAGCAAATGCCCGGTCATGGATTTGGTTGAGCTCACTGCCACCTTGTAGGCATGCTCACCAAAGGTGGTTTTTGTTGCAATGGTTTCTGCCAGATCACCCAGCGGCGTCGAAGTGCCATGGGCATTGATATAGTCAACATCCTGCGGATTAATGGCAGCATCTTTCAATGCGATTCGCATGCAACGGGCAGCGCCTTCTCCGTCGTCCGGAGGAGCGGTCATGTGGAAGGCATCGGCACTCATTCCAAAACCGATGACCTCACCATAAATGGTCGCGCCACGGCTTTTTGCATGTTCCAGTTCTTCGAGTATGACGACACCGGCACCATTGGAAAGCACAAACCCGTCACGACCTTCGTCCCAGGGCCGACTGGCACGTTCAGGCTCATCATTACGTGTGGACATGGCACGGGCCGAAATAAACCCGCTCATGGAGGTTGGCGTGGTCGCAAACTCGGCGCCGCCGGCGACCATAACATCCGCCTCTCCGTACTGGATCATGCGCGTTGCGGAACCCATGCTATGAGTCGCAGTGCTGCAAGCAGTCACAATGGCCAGGTTGGGGCCTTTAAGATTGTGCTTGAGGGACAAATACCCGCCGATCATATTGATAATTGACCCCGGGATGAAAAATGGGCTGACCTTGCGCGGGCCACCTTTCAAATATGCTTCCGTGGTTGCCTCAATGGTATTGAGGCCGCCGATACCTGAGCCCAGTGCACAACCAATACGCTCGGGGTCAAGGCCGGAGTTTTCAGCCAACAAACCGGCGTCCTCCAGGGCATCGACGCCCGCCGCAAAACCATAATGGACAAAGTTATCCAAACGCTTGGCTTCACGGGGTGTGAGGTATTCAGAAACATCAAAATCAGCGACTTCACCGGCAATGCGGGTTTTCATATGCTCCGCATCGAATGAAGTTACTGTCCTGATACCGCTACGGCCATTACAGACAGCATCCCAAGCGGTATCAATGCTACTGCCTACGGGCGATACTATGCCCATACCAGTCACTACGACGCGACGTTGCGACATCTGAAAAACCTCAAAAATTAATTACCTGAAACGAATAGCGGCCGGCTAGTGCCGGCCGCAAACGAATATTACATGATTTCAGTTTCAGCTTTTGGTGGAATTGACGTAATCAATAGCCTGCTGAACACTGGTGATCTTTTCCGCATCTTCGTCAGGGATTTCGCACTCGAATTCTTCTTCAAGCGCCATGACGAGCTCAACGGTATCCAGCGAATCTGCGCCCAGGTCGTCTACGAAAGATGCATTGGCGGTAACTTCCTCTTCTTTAACACCAAGTTGCTCTACAACAATCTTTTTAACGCGTTCTTCAATGCTGCTCATTTTTTAATGATTCCTAAAAGTGTGACACAAGAGACGCAATTTTAAAGAAACTGCGACGGTTCTGCCAGTTTATTTCTATTCGCTAGCGTATGTAAGCCTAACCACCTCATTCCGGCGAAGGCCGGAATCTCACATAACATTGTCTCGTAGCCAAATTGTCGGCAACAAAACATATTACATCTTCTTTACCCCATGTACATCCCGCCATTCACATGAATGGTCTGCCCGGTAATATATGCTGCAGCCCGGGACGCAAGAAAACTGACTGCTGCCGCGATATCGTCCGGATCGCCGAGGCGCTTCAATGGAATATCATTCAGCATGGCATCACGTTGTGTCTCGTTCAGTTCACGCGTCATGTCTGTATCAATAAACCCGGGCGCCACCACGTTCACCGTGATTCCCCTGGAACCGATCTCTCTTGCCAGCGAACGTGAAAACCCCATCATGCCAGCCTTGGCAGCGGCGTAATTTGCCTGGCCTGCGTTGCCCATGGAGCCTATCACCGATGCGATGCTGATGATCCGGCCTTTGCGGGCTTTCATCATGCCACGCAAACAGGCCTTTGAAAGTCGGTAGACAGAGCGCAGGTTGGTATCAAGCACGGTATCCCAGTCGTCTTCGCTCATACGCATCAATAACTGATCCCGGGTAACACCGGCATTGTTGACCAGGATGGTCGGCGCTGAAGCCTGTTCGGTAATTTCAGCTAAAACCGCGCTGATGTCATCCAGCTCATTCACATTGAGCACCAGGCCCGTCAGTCCTTCCACACCCCGTTCACTGATGACCGCGGCACCGGCATCGCTTGTTGCCGTACCAAAAACCCTGGCACCCTCTGCTGCCAGCATATCCGCAATGGCCGCGCCAATCCCTCTGCTGGCGCCCGTTACCAGTGCTACCTGATCCTGTAAGCTGTTATTCATTGCCTTCCTCCGGCTCTAAAGCCTTGTTGATGGTGTCCAGTCCCGTCAGGGCAAACACGGTGGATCCTCTTGATATCCGCCGGTTCAGGCCGGCCAATACCTTGCCTGGCCCACATTCGACAAAGCGGCTAACACCTGAATCCAGCAATGACGTTATGGTTTCTGTCCAGCGAACCGGCTGCCATAACTGACGCGCCAGGGCCTCCCTGACCTGTTCAGCATCGTGGTACGGGCGCACATCTGCATTTTGAATGACGGGGATGGAGCTATCTGAAAAGTGAGCGGCCAATAATACGTCCTGGAGCTTTGCTGCGGCAGGTTTCATCAACGCGCAATGTGAGGGTACGCTGACCGGCAACGGCAGTACGCGCCGTGCACCGGCCTCTTTTGCGAGTTCACCGGCACGCTCAACAGCCTCGCGACTGCCTGAAATAACCACCTGCCCGGGCGCATTGTAATTAGCGCAGGCGACCACTCCGCCGTTTTCCACCTGGCTGCATATATCTCTCAGCACCGTGTCTTCAAGACCCAGCACGGCGGCCATGGCACCGGTTCCAGCCGGTGTGGCCTGCTGCATTAACCGTCCCCGTTCCGCGACAATGGATACCGCATCGGTAAAACCGATAACTCCCGAGGCAACCAGCGCCGTGTATTCACCCAGGCTGTGGCCGGCGAAGAAATCAGGCCTGGCACCACCAAGGTGTTGCCAGACACGCCAGGTCGCAATACCGGAGACCAGCATGGCGGGTTGGGTGGTTTCAGTCTTATTCAGTTCATCTTCCGGCCCGTCGGTGACTACCGACCACAGGTCGTAACCCAGCACTACCGATGCTTCTTCGAATGTGTCCTGTACCAGTCCGAAATCATCAGCCAGTGCGGACATCATTCCCACGGACTGGGAACCCTGCCCGGGGAATAGGAATGCAGTTTTTATCATGTTCTATCCTGTTAAAACGACCACTCAGCGGCCGCCAATTAGTATTTAACCAGTGCTGAGGCCCAGGTAAACCCGCCGCCGAAGGCTTCCAGCAGCAGCATGTCACCGCGTTTGATTTTTCCGGAGCGCACCGCCTCATCCAGTGCCAGGGGTACCGATGCAGCCGATGTGTTGCCGTGTTTATCCACGGTGACCACAACCTGGTCCATGGTCATTCCCAACTTTTTGGCGGTCGCGGTGATAATGCGGTAATTGGCCTGGTGGGGAATCAACCAGTCAAGGTCGGATTTATCCATATTATTATGGGCCAGGGTTTCATCTACGATGCGGCCAAGGGTTCTCACGGCAACTTTGAATACCTCATTGCCTTTCATTTTAATGCGCAAGCCACCTTTTTCTTCCGCCTTGAAACCTGTACCCACACCTACATCAACACCCAGCAGATCGGCGTGTCTGCCCGCTGCATGGATGTGGGTAGACAAGATACCTGGCTCATCCGAAGCCTCGAGCACGACCGCACCGGCGCCATCGCCGAATAAAATTGCCGTGCCCCGATCATTCCAGTCCACCATGGCTGTCAGTTTATCGACGCCGATGACCAGCGCTTTTTTCACATCTCCACAACGTACGTACTTATCTGCAACTGACAGGGCATACATAAAGCCGGAACAGGCTGCATTGACGTCCATCGCACCACAGTCCGGCAGTCCCAGTCGCGACTGCAACAGGCAGGCCGTACTTGGAAACACCACATCCGGTGTGGTTGTACCCACTACGATCAAACCGATTTCCTGTGGATCGACACCCGCGGCATCCATCGCCTGTTGGGCTGCTGGCTCTGCCATGTCACTACTGGTTTCATCGTCATGTGCAATCCGCCGTTCACGGATCCCCGTGCGCTCCTTAATCCACTGGTCGGAAGTATCCAGTATCTTTTCCAGGTCATCATTGGTAACAATTTTCTCCGGTAAATAACTACCGGTACCTATTATTTTTGAAAATTTCACAGGTTTTCCTCAATAGAATAATCATTAATTTTTGATTCTATTAGCTGTGGAACCTGGCGTTCGGCTTCCATAACAGCTTCCATAATTGCATGGCCCATGGCCTCACAGTTCGCATTTCCGTGGCTTTTTACCACAACGCCCCGGAGCCCCAGCAACGGCGCACCATTATGCTTGGACGGTTCAAATCGTGCCAGTGTGCGCTTCAACGACGCCCCCACCAGCATCGCCCCCAGTCTCGCGAGCAGACTGGTATGCAGCGCCTGGTCAAGGTGCCTGAAAAACATGCTGGCAAGGCCCTCACCCGATTTCAGGATCAGGTTCCCTGAAAATCCGTCACATACGGCAACGTCGGCTTTACCGGCAAAAATATCATGCCCCTCAATAAAACCGGTGTAGTTGACAGGCAGTTCCTTCAACATTGCATGGGCCTCTTTAACCACCGCATCGCCCTTACCCTCTTCATGCCCAACATTCAGCAAAGCTACTCTCGGTTCCCCCGACGCTCCATCTACCGGACAGGCAACAGAGCCCATAATGGCAAACTGCACCAGCTGATTGGCACTGACATTCAGATTTGCGCCCAGATCCAGCAGGCTGGTATGCCCTGACGCTGACGGGATGCGGGACATCAGCGCCGGACGTTCAATTCCGGAAAGCATCCCCAGAAGTTTTACACCCAGGGCCAGCATCGCGGCAGTGCTGCCGGCGCTGACACAGGCGTTTGCCTGACCATTGGCAACCTGCTCAAGGGCAATCCACAGACTGCTACCCTTGCCACGTCGTAATGCCGCAACCGGTCGTGCATCTGAAGCCAATGCATGTGTCGCGTCAATGCTGCGCAGGCGTTCAAAGCCACGCTCAGAGCGGTGCTTGTGCAGCAAGGGTGAAAGCTCTTGCTTGATACCGCAAAGCAGGATTTCAAGATTCGGCTGAGTTGCCAGGATTTCCAGTGCAGCGGGTATGGTCACAGAAGGGCCAAAATCGCCCCCGTGCGCGTCCAGCGCCAGCACAACCTTGCCAGATAAACCCTTATCAGGAAAACTCTTGTCAGACATGTTCATATGAGTTTAGAACGGAAACAAAACCGCCGGCAGCTTGGCCGGCGGTCAGTGCATTTTTTGATCCCATGCCAAGGATACTACTTATTCTTCTTCGTCGAACTCAACTACCGGCGTATCGATAACCTTCCGGCCCTTGTAGTAACCTTCAGGCGTTACATTGTGACGCAGATGCGTCTCACCAGTGGTCGGGTCGACTGACAAGGTAGGCGCTTTCAGCGAATCGTGTGAACGACGCATACCACGCGTTGATGGGGTTCTTCGGCTCTTTTGGACAGCCATGATGATCTACTCCTGATTCAAATAAAAATAACATTAATCCTGCTTCAACTTGCCCTTTAAAGCAGCAAAGGGGTTTTTCCTGACCCTTTGCGGTGGTTCTTCGCTTAAAAGCGCCGGCCCACCCGTCGAAAATTCAATACTTTCCAAGCCCGATTTACGCGGAATTTGCGGTAAACCAAGCAATAATTCCTCTTCTACCAGGCTGGCTATGGCCAACCTTCCGTTTTCTGTCAGTACCGGTTCGTAGTTATCCGGCAAATCGGCCTGCTCATTATCGTTGTCTATGACAACCAGTTCACTACGGCGGTTCACCTGCTCGTCATAAACCTCCAGACTTGCCTGGCAAACCAATGGCAGTGCCGCTTCCACCTGTAGGTCTATAATGACGCGTTTATCCAGGTCTGATCTGAATGACGCCGTAAATGATGCATCACCCTGCGCATCAACCAGCAGCGCCGCCAGTCGTTTCATCCGTGCTATCGGGATGGTTCCACTGAATACTCGTTTGCCTTCAGCAGCACGACCTGGCGAAATCCAGTCTGGATATTCCCGCGACATAGCTTCACAATTCCCAAATAGCTCATATTGTTGAGCAATACATACAGTAAACAGATATAACGAATCAACTTAACCGGTAATTTTACTACACATATGAACAGTGAGTCACTACCTGCAAGATTAATTCTTGCTTCATCCAGCAAATATCGCAAAATGCTGTTGCAACGTTTCGGTATACCCTTCGACTGCGAGTCACCCGATATCGACGAAACTGCAGCCGATGATGAATCGCCGTATGACCTGGTCAGGCGCCTTGCCTTGCAAAAAGCTGAAGCCATAAGCCGCCAACAACCTCAATCCATCGTGATCGGGTCAGATCAAATGGCAGTATTTGACGGACAGATTATCGGTAAACCCGGCACCCACCAGGCGGCCATTGAGCAATTATCAGCCTTCAGTGGACAGGTTGTTGAGTTTTTGACGGCAGTTTCCGTGCTATGCCGGCAAAGTGGCTTTTCTGAACAATATACAGACCGCACCCGGGTCTGTTTCAGAACCTTGCAGCATGACGAGATCGAGCGTTATTTAAAGCAGGAAAAACCCTACGATTGCGCGGGCGCTTTCAAAGCTGAAGCCCTGGGTATCGTCCTTTTTGAAAGCGTTATCTCCGAGGATCCCACAGCTTTGATTGGTTTACCGTTAATACGTGCCGCAGGCATGTTGCGCCGTGCCGGCCTGCCGTTGCCATAATCCATTCCCACTGACGTATATTGTTATTCCAGGTGCTTGTAAGCGAGACATTTGCCCTCATGTTTTTCAATTAGCCCCATAGATCAGAACACTGGAACCCCGATGACTGAAACGCCAAGCAAAAACGCCCCGATCAAAGATATTGAGTTCAAACACTGGAAGCTCAAAAGCGATATCGATAACGTATTGTGGCTAAGCATAGACCGGCAAGGTGAAAGTGCGAACAGCCTGTCGCTGGAGGTGCTCAGCGAGCTTGAAACGATCGTCAGCGGCCTGGAAACATTCGCCCCCGCAGGGCTGGTTCTGCAATCCGGCAAGCCGGGAACATTTATTGTCGGCGCAGATGTACGCGAATTTGACGACTACGACGATGCAGACGTCGCAAGCGACGGCATCAACCAGGTACACCGCTTGTTCAACCGCATAGAAGCCCTGCCCTTCCCGAAAGTCGTCATCATTGACGGTTTTTGCCTGGGCGGCGGAGTTGAACTTGCTTTGACGTTTGATTACCGCATCGCCAGCGATGTTGAGCATACGCGTCTTGGTTTTCCGGAAATACAACTGGGTATTTACCCGGGCTTTGGCGGCAGTGCCCGCAGCGTACAGCAGATGGGTGCATCCAATGCCATGCAAATCATGTTGAGCAGTCGCAACCTGCGGCCCAGGGCAGCACGGGCCATGGGCCTGGTCGACGAACTGGTTGGCCGGCACGGTTCCTTGCGCTGGGCGGCACGCCGGGCGATCAAACAGGGTCGCAAGAGCAAGCAGCCAGGCCAACTGACCCGTCTGCAGAATATTGGCCCGGTGCGCAAACAACTGGCACGTATGATGCGCAAGAAAGTTGCTGCCAGGGCCAACCCCGAACACTACCCTGCCCCGTTTGAACTGATCGAAGCCTGGGAACGGTACGGTGATGACCCGCAGCGCATGATGGCTGAAGAATCGGACCGGGTGGGCAAACTCATCACCGGCGATACATCGAAAAGTTTACGTCGCGTCTTCTTCCTGATGGAACGCCTGAAAAGTATCGGCAAACAGACCGACATCAAAGTCCGCCGGGTGCATGTCATCGGTGCGGGCGTTATGGGTGGTGATATCGCCGCATGGTGCGTTTTGCGGGGACTGGACGTCACCCTGCAGGACCGCGAACTGAAATATATTGAGCCGGCCCTGAAGCGGGCAAAATCCCTGTTCAACAAGAAGCTCAGGGATCGTAACAAGGTGGCCGGTGCGGTCAGCCGTTTGATAGCCGATGTTGAAGGCAAAGGCGTTGCCAAAGCCGATGTCATCATCGAGGCTATTTTTGAAGATGTTGACGCAAAACGTGAGCTGTTCGCCGGTATCGAGCCCCGTATGAAGGCCGATGCGGTACTCGCCACCAACACCTCGGCCATACCACTGGCAGAGATCGCCTCGGTGCTCAAAAAGCCTGAGCGCCTGATTGGCATCCATTTTTTCAACCCGGTTGCTAAAATGCCACTGGTCGAGATCGTCTATGACAAGGAAACGGATCCTGCGCAGGTCGCCAAAGGTGCGGCGTTTTGCAGTGCAATCAGTCGTTTCCCCTTACCGGTCAAGAGCACACCGGGCTTCCTGGTTAACCGGGTTCTGTCCGGTTATATGGCCCGGGCAATGACCATGCATCTGGAGCGGGGAATTCCGATAGAAATACTGGACATGGCAGCCACCTCATTTGGTATGCCCATGGGCCCGGTTGAGCTGGCGGATACCGTCGGTCTTGATGTATGCATGAAAGTTGTGACCATGCTGGGCGGCGAGTCGACCAAAAAAGAAGCTGCCCTGCTGGCGGAAAAAGTTCATGCCGGTGAGTTGGGCCGCAAATCCGGAAAAGGATTTTATGAATGGGAAAAAGGCAAACCCAAACGAGCCGATGTGGATACCGGTCCGTATGCCCTGGAAGAGATTACCGAATCCCTGATGCAGCCCTATTTTGAGGCCTGTGAAGCCGCATTGGCCGACGGTATTGTCGAGGATGCGGATGTGCTGGATGCCGGCATGATTTTTGGCACCGGGTTCGCGCCCTTCCGTGGCGGCCCATTGTATTACCTGAAGCAAAAAGGAGCACAAAAATGACTGATACACTGCGCAGGGTAGCCATTATCGGCGGTAGCCGTATTCCTTTTTGCCGTTCAAACACGATGTACTCCGATAACAGCAACCTCGACATGCTGTCATCCGCCATCGACGGCCTGGTGAATCGCTTTGGCCTCGACGGTGAGCAACTGGACGAGGTCCAGGCCGGTGCTGTCATCCATCACTCCAGGGATTTCAACCTGGCCCGCGAAGCGGTATTGTCCAGCAAGCTTTCTCCACTAACCACGGGCATCACATTACAACAGGCCTGCGGAACGAGTTTGCAGGCGGCGTTAAACCTGGCGGCCAAGATTGCCTGCGGGCAGATTGAAAGCGGCATCGCAGCAGGCGCGGACACCACCTCGGATGCGCCGATCGTTTTCGGCAATAAATTTGCTCGCCGCATGATCCACCTGAGCCAGGCCAGGACCATGAAACAACGCATGGCTGCGCTCAAGGGCTTCAGCCCCGGCGAACTCAAGCCGGTTTCACCTACCAATGGTGAAGTGCGAACCGGCCTGTCCATGGGCCAGCACTGTGAACGGATGGCCCAGGAATGGCAGATCAAACGCGAGGATCAGGATCAACTGGCATATGAAAGTCATCAGAAGGCCGCCACTGCCTATGACGCCGGATTTTTCGATGAGTTGGTCACTCCCTTCAATGGCGTCAGCCGCGACAACATCCTGAGGCCTGATACCAACATGAAAAAGCTCGGCACGCTGCGAACGGTTTTTGATAAAGGCCCCAAAGCCACGCTGAGCGCAGGCAACAGTACATCACTTTCCGATGGTGCGGCAGCAGTCCTGTTGTGTTCCGAGGAGTGGGCGAAGCAGCACGACCTTCCGGTGCAGGCCTATTTAACCACCGGTCGCTCTGCCGCAGTTGACTTCGTCAACGACGAGGGCCTGTTGATGGCGCCAACGGTTGCGGTCGCTGAAATGCTCCAGCGTACAGGCCTCAAGTTACAGGATTTTGACTTCTATGAAATCCACGAAGCCTTCGCAGCCCAGGTTCTGTGTACATTAAAAGCCTGGGAATCCAGGGAGTATTGCAGCGAACGCCTCGGTCTGAAAAAACCACTCGGCAGCATCGACAGGGAAAAACTGAATGTAAACGGAAGCAGCCTCGCCATTGGCCACCCCTTTGCTGCCACCGGTGCCCGCATTGTGGCAACACTGGCACAACTACTGGAAGAAAAGGGTTCAGGCCGGGGTTTGATTTCTGTATGTACTGCCGGCGGTATGGGGGTTTGTGCGATATTGGAGCGGCCGTAGAATTAGCCGCTAATGTAACCCTGCTCCCGCTTAGGAACCTCAATAAGCAAACCGGCGGCCTCGGCCGTATTTTGCATCAAGGTCGCCCGCGTCATCGGTCCGACGCCACCGGGAACAGGTGAAATCCATGCGGCTTTTTTTGCCGCAACTTCGAAATCGATATCGCCTGCCAGTTTGCCACTTTCCAGCCTGTTGATGCCAACGTCGATAACGATGGCGCCTTCCGCAATCCATTCAGCATCCACAATGCCCTGTTTGCCAACGGCTATAACCAATATCTCAGCCTGCCGGACATATTGCTCCAGGCCTTTTGTGAAGCGGTGGCAGGTCGTCACTGTTGCACCGTCGTGGAGTAATTCGAGTCCCATGGGACGACCAACGATATTGGATGCACCAACGACCACACAGTGGTACCCCTTGGTCGTCAATCCGTAGTACTTCAACAGCGTCATGATCCCGCGTGGGGTACATGGGCGGAGCCCGGGTTGGCGCAGGACCAGGCGACCAACGTTGAATGCGTGAAACCCGTCCACGTCCTTGTCGGCATTGATCGCATTGGTAACTGCGACCTCATCGATATGAGGCGGTAACGGCAGTTGCACCAGCACGCCCTGGATTTCGTCGTCCCGGTTGAGCTTGTCGATCAGTGCCAGCAATTCTGCCTGGGTTGTTTCAGCGGGCAGATCGAAATCATGGGCTGTTATGCCTGCCCTTTCACAATCTTTACGTTTGGATCGTACATATATGGAAGAAGCGGGGTCCGAACCGACCAGAATCACCGCCAGGCCAGGCCTGTGGCCCCCTGCATTGACGTGCGTGTCTATCGCAAGACGAACGCTTGTCAACATTTTGGCACTGACTTCAAGCCCGTCAAGTATGGCCGCAGTTTCAGATTCCAGATTTTTACTCAATATAGTATTCCAATTATAATTTGCCCGGCTATTGTAACGGATACTGAGCAGAAACGGTGCCGATGCGCTATCCTGTTCTCTAGTAGGCAATCGGGGGATATAAGATGAATGTATTTGAATATGTATTTATTTCCATCGACGGCATCAGGATGTCCATGTCGCGATTCCAGGGGCAACCGATACTCATCGTCAACACGGCTTCTGAGTGTGAATACACGCCCCAGTACCAGGAGTTACAGCGCTTGTGGCTGGATTACAAGCAGAGTGGCCTGGTAGTAATCGGCATGCCCTGCGATGATTTTGGTCACCATGAACCGGGTGATGAAGAAAGCATTGCCGAATTCTGCGCAGAAAATTTTCAGATCAGTTTTCCGATGACCGGTAAATATCACATTATGGGTGTATCTGCCCATCCCATGTTTCACGCCATACGCGAAGAATTTGGTGACGATGCGACACCGCACTGGAATTTTCATAAATACCTGTTTGACCGCACCGGACAAATGGTGGCTTTCTGGCCTTCTGAAGTAGCCCCGGATGACAGCGCGATCACGCACCAGATCGAGTGCAACCTGCAATCCTGGGTTTTATAGACCGTCTATCCAGGCGCGTAGGGGTTATTTCCGGGACTTGCGCTTGGTATATTTCTTGAGTCGTTTGCGCTTGGCCAGTTGTCGCTGGGTGAGCGTGTTCTTCTTGTCCTTGAAAGGATTATCACCACTGCGGAATTCAATCCGCAACGGTGTACCACGCAGTTTGTAATGACGGATATAGACATTTTCAAGATAACGCCGATAGGATTCCGGTATCGCATCGGTGCGGTTGCCATGAATAATAATCCTCGGTGGCAGACTGCCGCCGGAATGTGCAAACCGTAAACGCGATGAACGGCCCTGGCTCATGGGTGGTTGATGGGCCTCCCATGCCTTTTGCAGAATCCGGGTCAGTTCCGGGGTCGGCATGTCCATGGTCGCACTGCGCCAGGCTTCCCGTACGGCTTTGATAAGTTCCTTCAAGCCGGAGCCATGCAAAGCGGACATGCGAATTTGCCGTGCCCAGGTCACGTATTGCAAACGACGATCCATCGCGCCAAGCACCTGTGTACGGTCGTATTCTGGCATCCCATCCCACTTGTTCAGCGCGATCACGAGAGCCCTGCCCCGTTGCAGAATATGGCCCAGCAGCGTGGTGTCCTGATCGGTAATGCCTTCACTGGCATCCAGCATGAGGACAACAACGTGCGCACGATCAATGGCTTGCAATGCCTTGATAACACTAAATTTTTCGACCACTTCCGTGACTTTTGAGCGCCTGCGTACACCTGCGGTATCGATCAGTTCGTACTTGACACCGCCGCGCTCCATGAAAGAGCTGATACTGTCCCGCGTGGTGCCTGGCTGATCAAACGCCATGACCCGTTCCTCACCCAGCAAACGGTTAACGAGGGTGGATTTACCAACGTTGGGCCGGCCGACAATCGCCAGTCGCAAGCGGTCGTTGTCCTCTTCGCTATCATCTTCACCCTCTTCCACCACCGGCAGCATGGCCGTGGCTTTTTCCATCAGGGCGGTTACACCGCGGCGATGCGATGCAGCGACCGGCAGGGCATCACCCATGCCCAGCGCGGCAAATTCCACCAGCGACATATCAGGGTCGGTTCCGTCGATCTTGTTTCCGACCAGCACGACCGGGCGATTGTGCTGGCGCAATAACTGGCTGATATCCTCATCTTCGTGCGTCAGCCCATCCCTCGCGCTGACCACAAATAAAACCAACTGGCATTCTTCAATCGCCTGGTGGACCTGCTGGGCCGTCAGGTAATCGATACCTTCAGCGGCACCTACCAGGCCACCCGTGTCTATCAGAACACAGGGTCTATCACCCACGTCACTGATGCCGTACTGGCGATCACGGGTAACACCTGGCATGTCAACTACCAGTGCGTCACGGGTGCGCGTCAGGGCATTGAAGAGTGTGGATTTGCCGACATTTGGCCGGCCTACGATAGCGACAACAGGTAACATGAAATTAGCTTATCTTCAGGGTTTCAGGAATGGCTGCATCATACAGGCTTAAATGGAGTCAGAAAACCATTACCATGCCTGTCAATCAAGTGCCGCGCCTGCCCGGTAGGCGGTAAGGTCGCCCTTTTTAGTCATGACATACAGTGTATTTCCAACCACCAGGGGCGGTCCTGAAAAGCCCTTGCCACCAACTTTCTCACGTGCGGCGAATGCGCCGTCACTGATATTGATCCAGTGCAGATAACCCTCCTGATCGCCAACCACGATAAAGCTGCCGTAAAAAACCGGACGGGTCAGGCCGCGACGCATCAACTGATTGTTCTTCCAGGACTCCGCACCATTGCGTCGGTCCAGCAACCACACGTTACCGTCTTTGTCACTGACAACCAGGTTGATACGGTCCACCGCAACACCCGAGGCCGAGGAGATATCCTTGAACCAAAGCAGGCGACCGGAATCCGCCGCCAATGAGGCCATGCGGTTCTTATAGCTTGAAACCAACAAGTCAGAAGCGATGAAAACCAATTGACCATCAATATCAGAAAGACGTTCCAACTCGGTCCGACCTTCGGTGGTCACCAGTGTCTGCTCCCACATAAGGGTGCCGTCATCTATACGCAATGCCACGACCTGGCCACCATCGTAACCAACAAAGGCAACCCCGGCCCGCAGCAACGGCGGCGCATTACCCCTGAGTGTAAGTAAAGGCACGCTGTGGTCATAGATCCACACACGTTGACCGGTGTCTGCATCAAGGCCGAACACACGGCCATCAATACAACGCACAACAACAATACCATCGGCCTCTGAGGGTGCCGCGAGTACTTCCGATGTTACCGTTGCAGACCAGAGCTGGGTGCCGGTGGATGAATCAAAGGCGAAAACTTCGCCATCCTGTGTGCCCATCAGCAATAACTTGCCTGAAATTCCCGGACCACCTGTGAAAGGCAGCTTGGTCTTGATCTCCCACTGCTTGCGTCCGCTATCCGCGTCAATCGCCGCCAGCAAACCATTGTAGTCAGCTGCGTACAGCGAACCGGATGAATAGGCCGGCCATAGCTGCCTGCCTGCTTTGTCCAGCCCCTTGCCAACACCTGTGGACCATACCTTGCCTATTTTGAGTGTGGGCTCAAACTCCACCAGTTCCGCGGGGGCATCGGGGTCATCATCATCACCCCAGCTTTTTATCCAACTGCAACCATTTAGCAGCAACACTGCCGCCAACGCAGGGATAAGCCATTTCCTCACATATCACCCCTGCTGGCGTCAGCGCTCTCGGGAGTACCAGCCCCCAGCGCTTCCAGCTTGATCACCAGGTACTCGCGACTGCCTACGCCTTGCTCCAGCGCATCCAGCGAAGACTGGTAACTTTGAATCGCCAGTTCTGTTTCACCCCGGGCCAGGTGGATGTCACCGCGAATCTCGGCGAACTGTGCCTCAAAGCCTGTTTCAGAAGGTGCGCCATCCAGCAATGCCGTTGCCGCATCCGTATCACCCTGGCTTAGCCTGATACGCGCCAGCCTTTCCCGGGCAATAACCTTGACCGGCTCTGGCTGGGCATTGTTCATTGCAAACGTCAGTGAAGTCACAGCGAGGTCCGCCTGCCCTGCCTGCAAACGTGCTTTAGCCATCAGCATGGCGGCCATCGACGTATAAGCAGATTTCGGATACTCGGATTTAAGCACCTCAAAATTCGGTACCGCAGCATCCATGTTATCCGCTTCAATAAAGCTGACCACCATCTGATATTCGGCCGATGCCTGTTGGCGTTCGGAGGTCTGCCAGGCCTGCCATTGCTTGAAGCCATACATTAAACCGAAAGCAAGCACCAGGCCCATGATGATGGCGCTGCCATTTTCCCGTAACCAAGTTTTTACGCGTTCACCCTGTTCGTGGGTGTCATATAAATCTGCCATTGATCTAATTAATCCATTATTTGAAATTACACCGGGCAAATGCCCGGAAAAGGTTATATGGAGCCGATGTATTTACGAATCCAGTCTCCAGCCTCATTAATGTCGAGACTTAATTGCTCATCACCACTGCGCAAGAACTTGACCGAAACCTGTCCGTTTCGTAGCTCATCTTCACCCAGCACCAGGGCCAGTAATGCGCCGCTGCGATCCGCACGTTTGAACTGGGCCTTAAAGCTGCCTCCATTCAAATTGGCGACCAAACGCAGACCCGGGATGCCGGCGCGCAAATCATACGCGAGTTTCAGCGCAGATTCAGCGCTGTTTTCACCCACGGCAACAAGATATGCATGAACGACCGGGAGCACAATATCGTCTTTTTGCCGCAACAGTTCAACCAGGCGTTCTTTGCCCATGGCAAATCCGATGCCCGGCCAGGGCTTTCCACCCTGCAATTCAACCAGGGTATCGTAGCGACCACCTGCGCAAACGGTACCCTGTGCACCCAACTCTTCGGTAATCCATTCGAATACCGTGTGACAATAATAATCAAGCCCGCGCACCAGTCGCGGGTTTTCATGAAAACCGATCCCCAGGCGATCCAGGTACCGCTTTAACTGGTCATAATGATTGCGGGAATCTTCACCAAGATGCTCGCTTAACAACGGTGCATTTTCAAGCAAAGCCTGGACTGCCGGGTTTTTACTGTCCAGCACCCGCAGCGGATTGCGTTCCACCCGTTCGTTTGTCTGCTCGTCAAGCTCACCCTGGTGAGACTTGAGGAAAGCATAAAGATGATCCCTGTAAGCACTACGCTCATCCGCATTTCCCAGCGAATTGATCTCCAGGCGCAAGTTACCTAAACCGAGGTTGCTCCACAAGGTGGTTCCCAGCGCCAGGATTTCAGCATCTGCATCGGGGCCCGGTGCACCAAAAAGCTCGGCGCCCACCTGGTGAAACTGCCGACTGCGGCCTTTTTGAGGGCGTTCGTAACGGAACATTGCCCCGGCATACCAAAGCCGTTTTACCGGTCCATACAACAATCCGTTCTGAATGGCCGCGCGCACAAGCCCGGCAGTGCCTTCAGGGCGCAAGCTCAGGGACTCGCCATTGCGGTCATCGAAACTGTACATTTCCTTGGAGACCACATCGGTCGCCGAGCCAATTGCACGGGTAAAAACCTCTGTTTTCTCCAGTAATGGCAAACGTATCTGCTCAAAACCATGGGCAGCGAATGTCTGTTCAACTGCAGTTTCCAGCATTTTCCAATAATGGATATCCTGCGGCAGGATGTCGTTCATCCCGCGAATTGATCTAATAGGAGAATTCATGTCAGTTATCGATTGTCCCGCTACTGTCGGCCTGCAGTTGTCGCGGCCACATCAACTGGACAACGTCGTCCTGGGTGTAATCAGTTAAATCCACAGGCTCACCGTCCATCGACAAACGCACAGCAGATGCCCTTCCGAACAAAATTCTGAATGGCGGTTTGCCATGGTAGGCTTTTTCACTGCCACCGCGCAGCAAGTCCATTTCAAGCTCCTGGCCATCGGCATCTGTAATTTCTACCCAGCTGTCTGCAGAGACACTGATATGCAGCTGACTTTCACCTTCCGGCAAAGCCGGACGGGAAACGGCCGCCCATGCCTGCTCAGCAGTATCCAGGCCGTCCGTATCATTTCTGTG
>Ga0190293_1000235_pt1 | contig 19390 bp, 20 predicted proteins | sample 48693001_MG_FD_161671 | JGI IMG/M metagenome (GOLD analysis project Ga0190293, IMG submission 161671) | Hydrothermal vent microbial mat bacterial communities from Southern Trench, Guaymas Basin, Mexico - 4869-30-0-1_MG | ecosystem: Environmental > Aquatic > Marine > Hydrothermal vents >...
GACTACTCAAGGGAGGAGGGCGAGTGGCAGCCCAACGTCTTTGGTGGTCGTGAGAATCTCGAGGCGATCGAATTCCTCAAGCAACTCAACACGACCGCGTACGGGGAGCATCCGGACATCATCATGGCGGCCGAGGAGTCGACCGCATTCCCCCAGGTGACCGCGCCCGTTGATGCCGGTGGACTTGGGTTCGGCGAGAAATGGGACATGGGGTGGATGAACGACACACTCGATTACATCGAGCGCGACCCGATGTACCGCAGTCACCACCACTCCGAACTCAGCTTCCGAATGGTGTACGCCTTCAACGAGAATTTCATCTTGCCGTTGTCCCACGACGAGGTCGTGCACGGGAAGGGCTCACTTCTCGCAAAGCAGCCAGGGGACCGGTGGCAACAGTTCGCCGGTCTCAGGCTTCTCTACGGGTACCAGTGGGCCCAGCCAGGCAAGAAGCTCCTGTTCATGGGCGGCGAGTTCGGCGCCGAGACCGAATGGAACCACGAGCAGGAACTCGATTGGGCTTTGGCGAATTCTGAAGGGCACGCCGGTGTGCAACGGTTCGTCGGTGATCTCAACGCACTTCTCACGTCGACGCCTGCACTGTTCGAACTTGACAACGATCCCTCAGGCTTCCGGTGGGTCATCGGTGATGATGCGGCGAGTTCTGTCTATGCGTTCCTGCGGGTGTCCGCCGATGGGTCGCCGATGCTGTTCGTTGCGAACTTCACCCCGGTCGTTCGTACCGGTTATCGCATCGGTGTCCCCGTGGCAGGTGCGTGGGACGAGGTGCTCAACAGCGATGATCTGCGATTCGGCGGGAGCGGCGTAACCAACGGGTCGGTGATAACTGATGACGTCTCCACCCACGGCTACGACCAATCCCTCGAACTCACCCTCCCCCCACTAGCCGCCATCTTCCTGAAGCCCGCGACCCAGGCTTCTGGCGTCCAGGAGCGAGATATTTCGCTCTGAGGGACGCCAGAAGCGTTCAATCCTCCCAGATCTTTATCAGGATGGCACGGACGGAGTCTGGGTCGTCGATGAGCTGGCGCCAGGTCACGCGATACACGGTCCAACCGAGCATCTGAGCGCGATTCTGCTTGTCACGGTCCCGTTGAAACGACTCGGGATCCATGTGGTAGCCCTCGCTGTCGGTTTCGATGATGGAGAAGCGGGTCGGGTAGGCAAAGTCATAGCGTCCAACGAACTCGCCATCGGTGTCGCACACCACATGCTGTGTTTCTGGCATTGGAACGGGAGTCGTGGCAACGACGCGACGGAGAAGATCCTCGAGATCGCTCTCCGTGATCCCCTGCCAGGTAAGTCTCTCCTCTACAAGTGGGCGGATCGTACCGATTCCATTTCGGCCCTTGCGTGCAACGCGCATGATGAAGCGCTGCACATCCCAGATCTCGAAGAGCTTCTTCCGAAGAGCAGTGTCGAGACACTTCGCCACGAACCATGGCTGGGTCGAGGCACCCAGGTCAACAATGGTTCGCACTGCCGCTGTCGTAGGTATGCCATCGACGATGACGATGTCAGACGATCGGAGGTCCTTCGATTCCCTCACCTGATGATTCTCGCTCTTCACCCTCAGGTGCCGTTGCGTTGCGATCTCGATGGTGTTCGGATGTCTGTCAGTCATGCCCCAGAGGTACGCGGCAGTTCGGTGGGATGCCGCCGCAGGCTCCGTCGCTGCAAACACCGCAGCGATTACAGACCGGTGCCATTGCTCTGGCGAGCCTGCAATGCCATACACGCCGGGGTGGATTCGCTCGTAGATCCCGCGGTCTGTTCGATCGTTGATGCTGCGCGCATTGATCCCCGCAGCTGTCGCCTGCTTACGCGTGAACACGCCGTACTGGGCGGTTGCCATGGTGGCGAGGAGTCGATCGGCACTTTCCATCCACCCACCGTGTCATAACGAACGCTCGAAGTGAACCCCCTTGGTCTTCTGGCGTCCGCCAGAGCGAAATATCGCTCTGGCGGACGCCAGAAGCGTGGTGGGGAGAAGTACGTGGTGGGGGAGAAGAAAAGGCGGCTCAGAGCCAGTCGAGGATGACTTTGCCGCACTCTCCTGAGTGCATGACATCGAGGGCGTCCTGGAAGTCGGCTGCTGCAAAATGATGAGTGATTACAGGTTCCACATCCACACCGGTCTGGATCATGGCAAGCATCTTGTACCAGGTCTCGAACATCTTCCTCCCGTAGATCCCCTGAAGCGTGAGACCGTTGAAGACTATGTCGTTCCAATCGATGGGCGCCTGCTTCGGGGGGATGCCCAGCAGGGCGATGTCGCCGCCGTTGTTCATATTCGTGATCATGTCGTGAAGCGCCGTGGGTTGGCCGGACATCTCGAGTCCGACGTCGAAACCCTCGATGATGCCAAGTTCAGCCATCGTTTCGCGAACAGTCTGCCGGGTGACGTTGATCTCGCGGTCTGCTCCGAGATTCTTCGCCAGTTCGAGCCTGTAGTCGTTGACATCAGTGATGACGATCATCCTCGCTCCAACATGGCGGGCGATGACAACGGCCATCATGCCGATCGGGCCCGCGCCGGTGATGAGCACATCTTCCCCGACGAGGTCGAAATGGAGTGCCGTGTGTACGGCGTTTCCCAACGGGTCGAGGATGGCGGCGATATCGTCGGAGATGTCGTCGGGAATCGGTTGTACGTTCGATCCCGGGATCGACAGGTACTCAGCAAAGGCTCCGGGACGATTGACACCCACGCCGATCGTGTTGATGCACAGATGCCGTCTCCCTGCCTGACAATTCCTGCATCTGCCACACACGATGTGGCCTTCCCCCGAAACACGCTGGCCGATCGCAAGCCCATCCACCTCGTCACCGATCTCTGTGACAACGCCAACGTACTCATGGCCGACCGTCATGGGAACAGGGATCGTTGCTTGTGCCCATTCGTCCCACGCGTCAATGTGGAGATCGGTGCCGCAGATAGAGGTCTTGGAGATCTTTATGAGGACATCGTTCGGGCCCACTTCAGGCGCGTCGACGTCCTGCATCCACAGACCAGGTTCAGGCTTTGCCTTGACGATCGCACGCATCAGCTCACCACCCCGAGTTCTTTGCCGACACTTGTGAACGCCTCGATGGCGCGATCGATGTGATCGAATGTGTGTGCAGCAGACATCTGTGTGCGTATGCGAGCCTCACCCCGCGGAACAACAGGGAACGAGAACCCAACGACATAGATGCCGATGTCCAGCAGCCGGTCTGCCATCTCACTGGCGAGTCTGGCGTCGCCAAGCATTACGGGAATGATCGGGTGGTCTGCGCCCGCGAGGGTGAATCCCGCCGACTCCATTCCTGAACGGAATCGTTGTGAGTTCGCGATGAGCCGGTCCCGAAGGTCGCCGGATTGTTGGAGCATCTCAAGTGTTTCGATGGTTGTTGAGGCGATCACCGGTGCAAGGCTGTTCGAGAACAGATAGGGCCGTGAGCGTTGCCTGAGCCAGTCGATGATCTCCTTGTGCCCTGAGGTGTATCCGCCCGACGCCCCGCCGAGTGCCTTGCCAAGCGTGCCCGTGATCACATCGACCCTGTCAGTTTCGCCCCAGTAGTCCGGGGTTCCACCGCCATTGGGTCCTACGAAGCCGACAGCGTGTGAGTCGTCGACCATGACCATTGCTCCGAACTCGTCAGCGAGGTCGCATATGGCGGGGAGGTTCGCAATGATGCCGTCCATCGAGAAGACTCCGTCTGTTGCGATCATGATGTAGCGGGCGCCGCTGGCGGCTTCGAGTTGGGTGCGCAGATCGTCCATGTCGTTGTTTGCGTACCGGAACCGTTTCGCCTTACACAAACGCACCCCGTCGATGATCGATGCATGGTTGAGTGCGTCGGAGATGATGGCATCGTCTGGCCCGAGAATGGTCTCGAACAACCCGCCGTTGGCGTCCCAGCATGATGAGTACAGAATCGTGGACTCTGTGCCGAGGAACGAACTGATCTGAGTTTCGAGGGCTTGATGGACGGTCTGTGTCCCACAGATGAACCGCACCGACGCCATTCCGTAGCCGTACGAATCGAGCGCCTGTTTCGCGGTCGTAATGAGCTCTGCGTTGTCGGCGAGGCCGAGGTAGTTGTTCGCACAGAAGTTGATGACTTCGGATCCGTCGTCAAGGGTGATAACGGCATCCTGAGGCGAAGCGATGACACGTTCGGACTTGAAGAGCCCCTCAGCGCGCAACTGTTCGGTCTCTTGGGCCAGGTGGGTCAAGAAGGGAGTGGTCATAGCTGAAGAATAGTTGATAAGCGTTGTCCGCTCTCCGCTGTCCGCTCTCCGCCAGAAATCTGTGTTCTGTGTTCTGTGCTCTCTCCTGAACTGTGAACTGTGAACTGTGAACTGTCGACTGTGAACCGTAAACTTTCCCGCGTGGAACCGCGTTTCGTCATTCGTGAAATCTCCGAGGTTGGCCCCGACATCGCCAGGCTCGTTGTTGATGCTCCGAGAGTTGCTCGTCACGCACGTGCGGGACAATTCGTCATCGTCCGCCCGAGTGGTGACAGTGAACGGATTCCGCTCACGATCTGTGACAGCAACCCGGATTCGGGGACCATCACGCTCGTCGTTCAAGCAATAGGCGGAACCACCACGCAGATCAACGCAATGCGGGCAGGTGATGCGCTCAGCGACGTCCTTGGACCGCTCGGGCTACCAACGGAGATCGAGTGTTTCGGCTCTTGTGTCGTCGTTGCCGGTGGCGTTGGGGCCGCGATCGTTCTTCCTGTCGCCAAGGCGCTTGCCGAGGCAGGGAATCGCGTTATCGGGATCGTCGGTGCGCGCGACGCTGATCACCTGATCCTGGTGAATGACATGGATGATGTGTGTGAAGAGGTCCTCCTCACGACGGAGGATGGATCCTCCGGAGCGCGAGGTTTCGTCACCAATGCTCTTGAAGCGATCGTTGGCTCCCACGATATCGATCGGGTGCTCACCGCTGGCCCGATTCCGATGATGCGGGCGGTTGCTGAGGTGACACGTCCCCACGATATCCCCACGATCGCCAGCTTGAACCCCATCATGGTTGACGGGACTGGCATGTGTGGCGGATGCAGGGTCACGGTGGGTGGCGAGACGTTGTTCGCTTGCATCGATGGCCCCGAGTTCGATGCCCACATCGTCGATTTTGTCTCCCTTCAAAAGCGCAACGAGGCCTATCACACATTCGAAGCTTGCAGGCTGAGAGATACTCGAGAGGAACTCGATGCCTGAACTCACCAAGCGTGAACGCATGAAGATGGACCGCACGGCCATGCCAATGCGTCATGCGTCCGAGCGTGCCACAGACTTCGATGAGGTCAACTCCGGCTACACCATGGAAATGGCGATGACCGAAGCCTCGCGATGCCTTGAATGCAAACGTCCGGTGTGTATAGATGGATGTCCAGTTGGGATCAGGATCAACGACTTCATCGAACTCGTTGCTGTTGGAGACACATCAGGGGCCGCGGCTGTCATTCTCGAGGACAACGCCCTTCCCGCAGTGTGCGGAAGGGTGTGTCCACAGGAGAGCCAGTGTGAGGAGGCGTGTGTCCTTGGCAAGAAGGGCCGCCCCATCGCCATCGGGCATCTCGAGAGGTTCGTGGCCGACGAGGAACGCAGACGCGGGCTGAGGCACGCCGCCGCTGTAGCACCATCTTCAGGCAAGAGAGTCGCTGTCATCGGTTCGGGGCCTGCAGGTCTGGCGTGTGCAGGTGACCTCATTCAGATGGGCCATGCGGTCACCGTGTTCGAGGCTCTCCATGAACTTGGGGGAGTCCTTGCGTACGGTATCCCCGAGTTTCGCCTCCCGAAGGAGATCGTTCGATCTGAGATCAGTGGACTCGCAGATCAGGGGGTTGTGTTCGAGACTGACGTGCTCATCGGATCAGGCACGACGCTTGCTGACCTGATGGAGGAGGACGGGTTCGATGCTGTCTTCGTTGGTACCGGTGCAGGGCTTCCCCGGTTCCCAGGGATCGAGGGTGAGGACCTGATCGGCGTCCTGTCAGCCAACGAGTTCCTGACCAGGGTCAACCTGATGTCAGCGAATCTGTCGGATAGCCAGACCCCCGTCTATGACGTTGCCGGCCGCCCTGTTGTCGTGATCGGTGGTGGCAACACTGCCGTTGATGCGGCACGAGTGGCCCTGAGGCTTGGCGCTCAGCCCGTGACGATGCTGTACCGCCGATCCGAAGAAGAGATGCCTGCGAGAAACGAGGAGATAGAGCACGCCCGCGAGGAAGGCGTCCGTATCCGGCTACTCGTTGCGCCAGTGGTATTCAACGGTGCAGACGGCTGGCTTTCGAGTGTGACGATCCAGGAGATGGAACTCGGCGAGCCAGATGACCAGGGCAGGGCGAGGCCGGTACCGATCGAAGGTGCATTTGAGACAATTTCTACGGATGTAGCGGTCGTTGCGATAGGGAACTCGCCCAATCCTGTGCTGATACGGTCAACGCCAAACCTGGCTACCACTCGCTGGGGCACAGTTGAGACCGACTCCGAAACAGGAGCCACGTCCATACCAGGCGTGTTCGCCGGCGGCGACATCGCGACGGGGGGCGCAACCGTGATCCTCGCTCTTGCAGCCGGCCGCACGGCAGCAGTCTCGATCGACCGCTGGATAACGACCTCCTCAGCTTCTGGCGTCCTTCAGAGCGAAGTATCGCTCTGAAGGACGCCAGAAGCTGAACCGAGCATGGTCTAGAATGTCTTTCTGTGGGTAACAACACGAAGGATGGGACCGAAATGACCGATAACGAGCAGACCCAACCTGTCCGGTGGTATGCGCTCAATGCGGACGAGGCAGTGTCCCGGTTGGGTTCAGATGCGGTGAACGGTCTCACAAGTGACGAGGCCGCTAAGCGACTCGCCGAATACGGGCCGAACGAGCTCCAGTCTGAGGCGCCCCCGTCGAAGCTCGAGGTGATGATGCATCAGGTTGTCGACCCGATGAACATCATGTTGATAGCGGTCGCCATCATCAGCCTCGTGATAGGCGAGATAGGGACGGGCCTTCTCGTTGGCGCTCTCGTACTGGTCAATGTCGTAATGGGTGCACGACAGGAGAGCAAGGCGAAAGCTGCGGTTGATGCCCTGGCGAAGCTCCAGGTACCTGTGGCCAGGGTGAGGCGGGACGGCTCTCTTGTTGAATTCGCGGCCACGGAGCTCGTTCCTGGCGACATCGTTTCGCTCGAAGCGGGCGACCTCGTCCCTGCCGATGGCCGGATCATCCACTCCGCCACGCTCGAAACACAGGAGGCTGCGCTCACTGGCGAGAGTGCACCGATACCGAAGGATTCCGATGCACTCCCCGATGAGGAGATAGCGATCGGTGACCGCAGCGACATGGCATTCCAGAACACCTCGGTGACGCGGGGCACGGGTGCGATCGTTGTGACAAGCACAGGGATGAACACAGAGATGGGAAGCATCGCAACGATGCTGTCATCCGTCGAGCGGAAACGCTCCCCGCTCCAGCGCGAGCTCGACAGCCTCACGAAGCTGCTCGGGTTCATCGCATGGGGAGCAGTTGCGGTGATCATCGCGATCGGCGTTGCGCGCGGAACAGATACGGCTGAACTCCTTCTGCTCGGAACAGCAATGGCGATCTCGGCGATCCCAACGGGTCTCCCAACGTTCGTCCAGGGGATGCTGTCCTATGGGGCCAAGCAACTTGCGGAGGCCAACGCGATCGTCAAGAACCTGACCGATGTCGAAACGCTTGGTTCGACGAGCGCGATCAACACGGACAAGACCGGCACGTTGACCATGAACGAGATGATGGCCAGCACCCTGTATCACAGTGACAGCTGGTACCACATCGAGGGAAGCGGATACAGCAAGGCCGGTGCCGTTCGTTCCGTCGCAGGCGATCCAGATCCTGATTTCACCAGTCTTGCTCTAGCGCTCGTTCTCGACTCTGACGCGGTCGTGAGCGATGACGGAGACGTCATTGGTGACCCGACAGAGGCTGCCCTCGTTGTGCTCGCTGCCAAGATCGGCGTAGACGCCAAAGAGACTCGAAGGGCACGACCTCGCCTCGCAGAGGTTCCCTTCGACTCGAGCTACAAGTTCATGTCAACCGTGCACAGCATTCCCCTCGACGGGGAGGACAGACTGATCCTGCTCACCAAAGGTGCACCCGATGTCGTGTTGGCACGCTGCAGCGAGTCTTCGACGGGCTATCGAAGTTGGGTGCCGATCGATGACGCAGTCGACGGTATCGACGCGGCGAACGAACGGATGGGATCCGAGGGGCTCAGGGTTCTGTCCTTCGCGTTCAGGTTGATCAATACGTGGGATGAAGATGCAGTGTTGGCCGATCCGATGTCGTTCGTTGAGGATCTCCGGTTCGTGGCGCTGATCGGGATCATCGATCCGCTACGACCCTCATCGAAGGAGGCGGTCCGGGTTGCCCACGAAGCCGGTATCGATGTTCGCATGATCACAGGAGACCACGTCGTTACCGCAACGGCGATCGGCAAGGATCTTGATCTTGGCCCTGGTGCGATCAGCGGTGCGGAGTTCCGCGATATGTCGGATGAACAAGTGATGGCCGCACTACCGAATCTCCATGTCTTTGGACGCGTATCTCCTCAGGACAAGCTGCGCCTCGTTCAACTGATGCAGGCTGATGGAATGGTCGTTGCGATGACCGGTGATGCTGTCAACGATGCCGCGGCTCTCAAACAGGCCGATATCGGAGTTGCTATGGGCTCTGGATCTGAGGTAACGAAACAAGCAGCCAAGATGATCCTCACAGACGACAACTTCGGCACGCTTGTCCATGCGGTTGAACTTGGGCGAAGCACGTATCAGAAGATCAGTCTGTACGTCCGCTTCCAGATGTCGCAGTTGCTCTCACTCGTCATCCTGTTCCTCTTTGCGAGCATCGTCAACATCGCAGGCGGCGTCGCTCTCACGCCGATGATGGTGCTATGGCTCAACTTCCTCGTTGCATCCGCTCCGGTCGTTGTCATCATGATCGCTCCCGTGCAGAGGGGCCTCATGCAGTTGCCGCCACGTGACCCTTCCCACAAGCTGACGAATAGTGCAGAAGTCGTCCGATGGTTGCTCTACGGAGGCACACTGTTCTTCGTGACACTGGTGCCACTGTTGTGGGGTCCTGACGAGCCAATAGCAACCGCACCGTCAGCCGCTATGACGATGGCCTTCATCGTGATGGGGTTCGGTACATTGCTCTCCGGCCTGGCGCTGCGCCGAGATCCTCAAAGTGGCCTTACGCCCCCGATCCTCAAGGCCCTCGGCATCCTCTCGATCTCTGGGGCGCTTCTGGTGCTCACTACGGTGTGGGCCCCGCTTCAGCGCATGCTGATGACCCAGCCCCTCACAGGTGAGCAGTGGTTGGGCGCCCTCGGGTTGGCAGCGATTGTCATGCTTGTGATCGAGACAGAGAAGTGGATTCGAAGGCGGAACCTTCCGATGGATGATGTACCGACATCTCCAGAAGCTGTTCTGATCGGTGCTGACATACCAGTCGATGTTCGCGTCTGACCTCCAGACGGACTACCGTTTGATTCTGATGACCTTTACTGTCGCGGCTCGCGAGAGGAACAACTGAGTAATGACAACTGATACCCCACCGCCAGCGACGCCGGCCAAGCCCAAATTCGGAAAATCGCAGATCATCGCAACGATCCTGACATTGCTGATTCTCGTGATGGTTTTCTTGGCGCTCAAGAACATGGGAGCTGACTACGGCGCAGCTTGGACAGCGATTCAGGGCATGGAGTTATGGGAGCTGGGCCTCATCACGCTTGCGACGATCGCGTTGATCATCATCTACGTCACCCCGTATACCGCTGCACTTCCAGGGCTAGCGTTCAAGCCAGCGTTCTACACGCGCCAGACCTCGTTCATGATCTCCAACGTCATACCCGGCGGGGGCGCATGGGGCCTTGCGGTTCAGTACGGGATGCTCTCAAGCTACGGATACGGTCCCGCACCTGCCTCCGCCACCATCGGTATTACGAGCGTGTGGAACACGTTCGTAACCCTGTCTCTCCCCGTCATCGCCTTGATCGGACTGGCTATCACCGGGCAGAGCAATAGCCAGCTAGCCACGGTCACATTGATCGCCGCTGTTGTTGTGATAGCGATGGTCGTCGTGTTCGCTCTGATCTTGAGGAGCGAGTCGTTTGCCCGCAAGCTCGGAACGTGGGCAGACAAGGCCATCGACTGGGCCGCAAGGTTGATCCACAAGACGGTCGATGTCGATGCAGTGGCTGGACTCCTCCACTTCCGCAGCTCGATAGTGGATGTCGTGCATGATCGGTGGCTGCTGATCACGCTTGCGAATGTTGGCCAGCAACTCGCGCAGTTCTTCATCCTGTATCTCGCAGTCGTGGCCCTTCAGGGGAGTTTCAACAGTCCCGTCACCTTTATCCAGGTGTTCGCCGCTTTCTCGTTTGGACGGCTTGCCACGTTCATTCCCGTGCCCCCTGGGGGCCTCGGGACGACAGACGCCATAATCACTGGGGCCCTTACCACTTTCGGCATGGACAAGAACAGTGCGCTCGCCGCAACGATGGTCTGGAGGGCTGCGACCTACTTCCCCCAGGTCATCATCGGTGTTATCACGATGCTCCTGTGGCGTCGGGAGCAGGACAAGAAGACGGCGGCAGCAGCGGGGGCATAGCTTTCGACCGTCGACCGTCGACCGTCGACCGTCGACCGTCGACCGTTGACTCTCAGCCGTCTTCCTGTTGATCGATCGTTCTCGGGTCGGTAGGCGGCAGCGTCTCGCGGCCCTGCTTGACACCGACCACCGTGAGACCCGAAGCGCTGATCCCGATGCCAGACATGATCGCGAGACCTGTGAGCAGGTTCGCATCGACGAAGTAGCCGCCCATTGCTGGCCCGATTGCCCGTCCTACTGCCATGAGTCCCTGAGCATCGCCTGCGCGTTCACTTGCATCGAGGGAGCGATCGACGAGCATCTGGAGAACCCCGGGTACGGCCATCCAGAACGCAAACCCCCACCATGCCATCCCGATGTAGAAGAGGTACGTTGGCCCGACAACTGTGATGAGCGCGGCCGGGCCGATACTCGCCATGAACCAGCCTGGGAACTTGTGCTTCGTCGACAGCCGCGCGCCAAGAAGGCCACCTGCAGCATTGAGAGAGAAGGCGAGCGAAGTAGCGAGCGGAGAGAGATCATGGAGGTCTCTGGCCACGATGGCCTGGTTGATGAACAGGGCAGAGCCGAAGAACGTGAGGGCTCCGAGTGCAAGGAGAAGTACTCGATTCGACCGTGATCCGCTGAGGACGCCCTTGGCTCGCTTCTTACCCGTGACCGGCGCAAAGAAGATGGCTGAAGGAATAGTGACCACGGCAAGGATCGCATACACGATCTGGTCGCCATGGCTCGCCGCAACTGCCATGAGCGGTGCAGCAAGGAGTGCCACCATCGGACCGGTCTGCCACAGCAGACATTGACCGCTTGCGTTTCATTGCATTTGTCCATGTCAGCCAGGTCATGGCTCCTGCTGCGAACCCGGCGACGAGGCGTATCGTCACGAGAAGCGGATACCAGCTCGGGACAATGCTGAGGATATTCAGCGCAAGGAGCGCTATTGCTGCGTACCGGAGAACTTTCCCCGAGGGGCGAAAGAGGCGTGGAAGTATGAAGTTGGCCGCTGCGAACGCGCCAACCTGAGCGATGGATATCGCTCCAACGGCTCCCTCAGAAACCCCGTATCTATCGGCAATGGCTGGTATCAGGAACGGAGTCGCCGCGAACATCATGGTGACCGCTGCGGTTGCTGCGATCAATGCGACCGGTGCGCCCGAGCGCCCGCCATACGCTATTCGTGTTGGTGTCTGCATGTACGAGTGAACAGTAGACACTCGAACCCGTTGACCCGCGTCACGGACTCCAGGCGACCCAGTTGCCCGCAGCGATGTCGAGCGGAGCCATCTCGTCGAGATGCTGGCTCAGAGCAGCGATTCGAGAGTTCCTCATGTCAGTGCATACCCACAAATCGACGATCCTGTTCCCGAAACCGGGTCAGGACAAATCCTGTAGGTCAGTTGTCCTCTGCCTTCTTGGCGTCTTGTTGCTCAATGTCCTTGTGGAGTGCGGTCTCGTGCTCGTCGTACGAGAAGGTGTAGACAACCTTGTGATGGGGGGCAAAGTTCGATACGAGCGAGGTGACCAGCGCCGCGACAGGGAGAGAAATGAACGCTCCCATAGGACCTGCGATCGCACCACCGAACAAGGCCCCCCCGAACGCAACCGCACCGTTGAGGGTCATTGTCTTCGATGAGATCTTCGGGCTCAAGTAGTAGTTCTCGATCTGCTGATAGATCAAGACGTAGGCAAGGACGATGAGTGCTGCAACCCATCCCTGGATGGCGAGAGTCAACAAGATGGGTATCGCCCCACCGATGTATGTGCCGATGGCAGGGATGAACACTGACACGAAACCACCGAATATTGCGAGCGGTATAGCGAGCATTACTGGCATGCCGACGAGAACCATGGTGAAGAAGAACCCCGTGCTGTTGATGACCATCAAGACCATGCGCGAATAGAAGTATCCGCCGGTTTGGATGATCGCCTGATCCCACGCCCAGCCGATCTCATCTTGGCGCTTCTCGGGGAGGAGGCCGAGGACGCTACGTTGGAGCCTCGGCGCGTCTGCAGTGAAGTAGAAAGTGAACATCGCCATTGTTGCCATGTTGAAGATGAACCCGAGGCTTGATGTTGCGATGCTGAAGATGCTGCCGATTGATCCTTTCGCCCACGCGATCAGTTCATCCTCAATGCTGGTGGCCCAGTTCCCATCGAAACCCCCGCCACTGCCGATTGTGAACCCAAAGGTATCCTCGGCCCACGCGACCGTATCGTTTAGCCATTGAGCCCCTGAATCGCCGATTGTGCTTGCGAGTGTTGCCACTGCGGGTATGAGGATGACGATGAGGCCGATGAAACCCAATGCACTGGCGAGATAGATGACGCCGACCGCCGATCCCCGTTTCCAGTCGTAGCGGTTGGTCAGCCAGAGCACCGCTGGTTGGAGTGCGAGGCTGAAGAAGAACGACATGGCGACGAGGACGACAAGAGTGCTCGCCTCGCCAATCGCCCAGATAGAGATCAGCACGACGATGATCACGCCGGCGACCTTCCACAGAGTGGAGGTCTTGAACGCGATGCGAACCTCTGGGATGTCTTTGCCCTGGGGCGTCTTGGTGGTGCTTTCGGTCATGGTGCGTACTCCTTGGATTCCGGAAGTATCGTAGAAGTAGCACTGCCAGAACTTGTGGATTGCAGCAGGTTCGATTCCTGGCTGGCGCGTCATCGTGACCGTATTGCGACCTGTATTCTGACAGCCCGACATGAGGAGCACGATGGAACTGTCCCCGGAAATCAAGAATGCGATCGATGACAAGGTCTATGCGCATATTGGAACGCTCATGCCAGATGGGTCCCCCCATGTTTCGATCGTCTGGATCGGAAGGGATGGCGACAAGGTGCTGTTCTCTACCGCTGAGGGCAGGGTGAAGCCTCGCAACCTCGAGATTGATCCCAGGGTTGCGCTGTCGTTCACGCCTCCCGACATGCCATTCAAGAACATCGTCCTCCGGGGGCACGTCACGAAGACGGAGACCGATGGCACATGGCTCATCGATGACCTTGCAGGCAAGTACATGGGCCACGACAGTTACCAGTTCGGCTCCCCCGGTGAAGTGCGCGTCAACTACGAGATCGAGGTCGACTCAGTCAGCGTCTGGGGCTGAAGTTCCTGCGTCCCCCTTTGAAGCGGGACGAGCGAGTCCCCGAGCGAGGGGGATCGCTAGCAACCAACGGTGCTCGTCGAAGCGCTTGGGGCAACCGGCGAAAACGGTCGGTGGCTTCGTGTTATCCCCCTGGCTCGAAGACTCGCCAGTCCCTCACGGCAGCGGGATGGACGAGGGTGGAGCGACCGCATTCCTCGGCTCCTGCTCGGTCCACTCGATCAGGTTTGCTTCGAGGAGTTGCCTGACCGTGGGTGCGGCAGCGAGTGCGAGGTCCTCGAGCATTTCTATCGGGGGTGCTTCCGATGCGGTTGATAGCGGTGCGGCCGAGATGACGATCTTGCCGGTGTCCATCGCGAGTACAACGTACCTAGGAGGCGAAGGCCTCTCCGTTGCGATGAACAGCAAGCCCTCGTCGGTCTCAGTTCCTGGTTCGCCGGCGAAGAACTGTTCCTGCATCAACTCAGCGTCACCAGAGTATTCGCCTTCTCTCCACGGCCCGAACGACAGGTCCCACACAATCTCATCCGCGGTGAACGTGGTGTGAACCAGGCCTCGGTCCGAGCCTTGTTCGAAGGATTCGGCGTTCTGTGCGTTGATTCTGACGGCCTCCATGGCATCGGTGACCCACTGCTGCCATGCGATCGTCAGAGGCGTGGACTGCAATCCTTGGGCCAATGGTGTGCCCGCCATGACGATCGTCGTAGTTGGTGACGTTCTGTCACTGCCGTCGGATGTCGCGGCCGTCCGGGCCTTCATGTAGTCGACGGTCCAGTCCCCTCTGATTGCGGACACAGTCGCGATGCGGCCCACCACATCCGTGGCATCTTCGAAGGTGTCGACATAGGCGATCGCTTCAACGGTCACGGTGTCTGAGTACAGCCATATGAATGCGAATCCTTCGAGATCTGTATTTGGGTCGGTGAACGTGAACGCTTGCCCTGTGGCAACTCCATTGAGGTCGACTTCACCGAGCGAATCCTCGCTCGCTGCGAATCGGACCAGGGCACGCTCATACCGCTCCAGTGCGTCGCTTGGCGTGTCCTCACCGATGTGTAGGGCAATTCTCGCCTGGATACCTGCGGCATCAGGATCACCTTCGTAGAAGCCTTGCGTCTCCGTTGTGTCCCGGATGGTCTCCATAGATGCCCGCCCGGTGCGAGCCTGATCGCCGTAGACAGCTGGATTTCCAACGTAGACGATTTTCGTCGCCGTCTCGAAATCGGCAACCTGCAGGATTGCCCAGTCATCTGAGACGATGCCGAGCCGGGGCCGACCTTCATCCTGAACGGCGGGTGCGACCGGCACGACGGCGGGCTCGACCGGTGCCACGATTGTCGTTGCAGGGGAGTCGCCAACGCCACCAGGAGCGAAACCAGCCGTCTCGCCGTTGCCAGCGATCAGTGCGGTTCCTCCGAGTGCGCCAACGACGAGGACGATCGCTGCCGTCCCCATGAGGGCACGACGCTGCCTGACCCGTCGACCGATTGTAGCTGCCGGGCGGATGTCGACCTGGTCGATCTGGTGGCGGATATCGTCGGTTGCGTTGTTCAGACGGTCTTCAAGTGTTCTCATTGGTGGCCTCCATCATCGAGTTGGGCACTGAGCCTGTGTTTGGCACGCTGCAGATGGGTCTTCACGGTGTTCGGTGAACATTCGAGAATGCTGGCGATGTCGGCAATCGACATCCCGTCGTAGTACCGCAGAGCAATCACTTGCGCTGGGCGTTTTGGGAGCTGTCTCACAGCAGCCCATGTTTCCATGGCATCAGGTGACATCTCAGGGACGACGTAGCCGGTGTTTCCGAACTTGACAAGGGCTTTGGTTTCGGCAGCTCGTCTCCGGAACCCGGAGACAGCACTATTCGAAACGACCTTGCGAACCCAGGCGCCCGGATTGGCATACGACCCGACCTGATTCCATCGCGTGTACGCCTTCATGAACGCGTCCTGCGCAAGGTCTTCTGATCCAGATCTGCTTCCTGACAGCACATACGCAAGTCCGATGACTGGTCGAAGTTCCCTGGCGTAGAAATCCGTGAAGTCCTCAAGGAACGGACCGGCCGCAACGGCCATGTCGTCCTCGTGGATGGTCAACGGATCGTCTTCTTGAACGGTCAATTGGTTACCCCAACACCAGCATTCTCATCAAGTAAGACGCACAAGCCAACCCGAACGGGTGACAAACGTCGCATCCACGCCTACTTGGCCATCAGCTCGGATCGCTCGCTCTACATCCTGAGCGTCTTGAGGATGTCCTTCATCAGAAGCACAAGGTGAAGATTGTCGGTCGGTGATTGCTCGAAGTCGGGGATGAGGTGGAGACAGAAGTCTCGCGCTGCATCAGTCTCGGCGTGTACCAGTAGCCCTCTACAACCGATCTCGGCGCCCAGTTGAGCAGTACGTGCGATGACGTCCTGGAGCAACCCGGCACCAATGCCCTGGCTCTCGTGGTCCACAGAGACACCGAGGCGAGTGAGAAGCGCAACCGGTTGTGGGTAGCGGCCTGCGCCGCGTTGGAGTCGCAACGGCGCGTTCGCCATTGGGATGCTCGCCATGCACCAGGCATAGTACGCGACGACGTGAGGGCTGTCGAGGAGAGTCACGACGAGGGCTTTGCTGGTTCCGCTGGCGCCTGCCTGGCGGGCATGCCGGTGAAGCCATTCAGTCTGCTCGTCAGATGAGCAGACGAATGTGTCGATCCGGTCGTTTGCGTCAATCAGGCGCGGAGTGATGAATCTCGAGTTCACTCGTCAGTGAATGGCGATGGGCGCAACATGAATTCGCGCAGGCCAGGCAAATTTCGCGCCGGACGCCGATTGATCTCCTCCCAGGCTTGCTCGGCGGTCGTGTTGAGAGCGAACTCGGTTCGATCCGCGAGCACTCGCCGTGCTGCCACAGTTACGTTCGAAACGACAAAGTCTGTCAAGTCCGTGTCCAACGCGGCAACGGCGCTGTCGATAAGTGCCCGGTCCGCCGGTGTCGTTCTCACTTCGAGACGTTCGCTCCGCTTCCGTCTTGGTTCTGCAGTCATCCAGACCTCCTCTCTGTACGGCCATTGTACGGTAACTTGGATGCGGGAGTCAATGCTGTCATGGTGAATTGTGAAACAGTTCGTGTCGCGAAGTGGGTGGTTCAATGGTCTAGCGTGGGGAAACGCAAGCAGGGATGAGAAACTGGGCTTGATGACGTACCAAACGTGGTTCTCGAAGGTCCTGTGTCGATCGATCACGGTGTGCTCGGGCCATCGCCGCGGCGATGGCCCGTGGCTCGATGTAGCCCCGGCCTCCGGCAGATACGGTCGCGCTCATCGGTGCGGGTGACGGCTTCGACGAGAGTCTTCTCACGCCAGATCCTCAGATTCTGGAGGACTCAGGGGAGGAGATTGAGGGAGAGATCTGGATGACGTTCACCAGTCCTGAGATCGAGACCGACGCACACGAGAAATCTGTGGTCGATCTGATACTGAACGCGAGAACGGGTGGCGTCGAGGTCGCGATGTCAGACTCAGGGGGACACATCATGAACGTGGGTCTTGCGAACCACGAGGTCACTCCCCGCCCGTATCGATTCACCAGGATGATGGCTCCCTATCTTGATCGATTCGACATGACGTCGGATGTTGACTGGGAGACTGGGCAATTTGACATACGCAACCTTGACACGACAGTGAGTGTCGGGCAGCAGGAGGTTCCAGTGGAGTGGCGCGATGAGAACCCGATCGCTGCGGTTGTTGAGACATTCGGCGTATGGCAGATACCAACCGATGACAACGGGCGATTCATCCAACTCACTGCGTACAGTCCCTCGATCGAGCAGAAGGTCAACATGGTGTTCAGCGCCGCATCGAGCGGTACCCCGATTGGAACTCACTGTCGCGGGTGCACGCCGCATTGCACAAGGAATCCTCGGCTCGATCGCTCAGCCGCGTTGATACACGAATTCCACATCCTTGTGGACAGTCCATCTGGCGGAGCTACTCCGAAAGCAGTTGGCTGACTCGTTGGTGGGAGATACCCACCAGCTCGCCGATGTCACGGAGAGGGAGACCCTCCGCTCGGAGTGTTTCGATTGCTTCCTGTCTGGCAACGGCAGCAACACGGGATGCTTCGTCGGCTGCGGCCGTGGATGCTTCAAGGTGTCTGAGAGTGGTGGCGGCTTTGTCTGGTGGCGTCACGACGACCTCGAGTTCGCCGACCTGTTGCTCGTCAACGTCGAGCAGGAGAGCGATCGCCTCTCTCGCGTTCTGTGCAACCTGGTCGAGGCGCCGGCATTGCGAGTACACGCCCTCAAACTGCGGAACCTTGATCGCCCACCATTGACCGGATCTCACGACTTCAACCCGATACGCGTTCATGAGCCTGCCGTTGCTAGGTCCCATTCACCGTTTCCTTCGCGAGTTTGATGATGCTTCGAGCGGTGTGCTCGTTGATCTCCCGGTGTCGCGGGATCACGAGTCGCTGATTCATGATGGTCCATAACTCGTGGTTCGCTCCTTGCCTCAGCAACCGGAAATCCGTATCAGTTGCTTTGGCGATCGACCGAAGCTGTTTCAGAAGGTCTCGTCTCTTCACATTCTAAGGCTATGTTGTTAGCAGCGTCAAGTCAATAGAGCTAGCCTACGGCTGCGTGCTGTCAGTCAGCCTTGGGGCATGACGAAGTTCACGACCTCGAAGGTCGTGCCGAAGAGTGCTTGGCCTGTGTCGTTGAGCGCTACTGCGGCACCGGACATTCCGACCCGTTCGACAGGTACCACGGCAATGGACAGGAACCCTTCGTCTTTGCCGATGACAGGGACGTCAACAACTCGTCCGTCCGAGAAAGCCACTCGTACGGATGTCGCGTCTGATGGAGCATCGAACACGACGATCCCGGCATCTCCCACATGCGTCGTCGGCGCCTCGAGTGGAGCAAAACCGAGCCTAGGTCGACACCTGTGTAAGCCCCTGCGCTTGACGAGATGTGGCAGGCGCTCAAGGTGACGACACCTCGTCAACGGGCAGCACTGGTCCTTCGCTACTACGACGACCTCACGATCGACCAGATCGCCGATGTCATGCAAACCAGAACAGTGACGGTCAAATCACTCATCCATCGTGGTCTCAAGAAACTAGAACCGACAGCACAGACTGAGCGAGAGCGCCGCAGCAGTAGCCTGAGTTGTTGGCTTCTAGCGTCCCTCAGAGCGACATATCTCTCTGACGGACGCCAGAAGCAGAGGAAGGACGGGGATTGTCAACTGTGACCTGTTTACTCTCCGTCTCATGGATACAGGACTTTCAGGGGCAGGGGTGCTGGTTACGGGGGGAGCCGGTGGTATCGGAGCTGCGATTGTTCGGGCTTTTGCTGCTGAGGGAGCGCATGTTGCGATCCACTATCACACGAGCCGCGACCTGGCCCATGACCTCGCGGATGAGGTTGGTGGCGTTGCGATCGGTGCGGACCTGACCGATGAAGGTCAAGCAGATGCGCTCGTTCCCACGAGTATCGAGGTGATCGGTGGTCTCGACATCTGTGTCGCGAATGCTGGCTGGTACCCGCCAGAGGATCTGCCGCTTTGGGAGATGGGACTCGATCGGTGGAACTCCGTGCTTGCGCGCAACCTGACAGCAACCTTTCT